>Ga0164293_10000757_pt1 | contig 26623 bp, 21 predicted proteins | sample GEODES118metaG_FD_111487 | JGI IMG/M metagenome (GOLD analysis project Ga0164293, IMG submission 111487) | Eutrophic lake water microbial communities from Lake Mendota, Wisconsin, USA - GEODES118 metaG | ecosystem: Environmental > Aquatic > Freshwater > Lake | place: USA: Lake Mendota...
ACGGCTTGGATTACCCGGCGTCAGAGATCCTCCTTGCCATAGAGATCTAACTTGCGAGCATCTTGTCTGGTATTCATAGCAAACACTACGATACCAGACTCAAAAATGTTCAAATATTTATTGGCGGATTAGTAAGTGGTGGTATTACTCGGTACCGCCGGAATACCTTGGCGAGGAGGTCTGGGTTCAGTGGGGTAGTCGCACCGTTCGCATTTTGAACCAGCAGTTCGAAACATTAGCCTTGAACGTAGGCGTCGAAGTCGGTCGCTTCAGCACTCTGGCGGCACACATCGTCAAAGAGAAGATCAACTCGATTGAACACGAGGCCAAGTTTTTACTGGCGAAAACGCGTCTGATCGGCCCACATGCCAGTCGTTGGTCCGAAGCGGCCCTAAAGGAACATGGGATTCAAGGCATGCAAATCGTACAGGGCCTGCTCAGCTTGACTCGCAGCTGTGAGTGCTCCGCAATCGAAGAAGCCTGCGAAATCGCCGGGCGCAGTTCAAGTCTCCGGATTCGCTCCCTAGCGCGTTTACTTAGGATCCGGCAAGCATCACTACAGACCACGGGGTTCACGGACAAGCATCCGTTGATTCGCCCGATTCGCGAGGTGCGTCTGAAGGAGCAAAGAATCGCCCGACCGGCGGAAACGTCAGAAGCGGCTCAATCGCCAAAAACGGCGATAACCTCGACGGGGTTAGTCGAACGCTCGCGCTTTAACCAATAGTGACTGCCTTAAACTGCGGTCGAAATTCGGCCTAAGTTGTACGATAAAAGTGAAAATGCTGTAGAAATAACGCCAGTCGCCGACTCGATTTCTACACAAGCGGTGAATTTGATAGTCCCTACTTACAGATCTCGCTTCATGCTTGTCGTTGTGCGAACACATAGGTTTTTGAAGCGCCTCCGATCTTCCTGCAGGCTGTGAGGGATTGTCGCCCAGTAACTTCGTCTTTAAGAATAAAATATGCCTAGTTGTTAAACAAAAGAATTTATTCTGTTGTCATTCAAAAATCTGCGCAATGGAGTTCGTGCTAGAAAAGGACGCTCATCAGGTCATTGATAGCATAAGGTCTCGGTGCCACAAAAACCTCTCCCGCTGAAACCCCCGCCAGAGATCCACACACAACCGCTGATGCTTTGACTCGTTCTATTATGAAGGGTTTGCTGGCAAACTGAGATTCATAGCATTGAATCGCTTATAGTTTTCTTTTCAGAGTCTGACTAATGTCGACAGTTAAATGGTAGGATTCCGTGTGCATAAGTTCTGGTTCAACAGCTAGTCGAAAGCAAAGGTATCGATCGATCGTATGCGGTCTATAACCCCCGAAATGGTCGTCCCATCTCGTTAGGCGGCTGTAAAAAATTGCGGCATCAGTCAAAAGTGAGGCTTGTTAATGATCTGGTGAAGCCATGGGTGTTTTAGCACCAAATCCCATTACTACTTGCGGACGCCACCTCCTAGACTCCCGGGCGAGTAGGACTCGATTCTCAAAGGTATCGAACAGTTTGCGGTTTGGAAGATTTGATAAGAACCTCTCGTGTATACCTAATACTTCTGCGGCTTTCCTTGCTTCTTGTAGGCGAAAAGCTGGATTAGGCGATCCAGGAGTAGGCTCGCCATCGGTAAGGTCAATGATTCCAACTCTTTAACCTTGTTGAACAAGTTTTGCAATCGTTCCACCGCACGCAATTTCAACATCGTCCGGATGAGCCCCAACAGCAATCACGTCAAGTCGGTCTGAATTCATCGCCGTAATTTTGAATGTAACTTCATGTAAAATTTAAGTTCTTCAGTCTCGGCAATAGTTTCCGGACCGCTATCGAACGATGACTGATAGTGTTCTTGATTCTACTTCCCAGTTCGCTGAAAGTTTTATGGTATTCAGGTATAAAAAACAAAGGATCATAGCCAAAGCCGTCCTTTCCTACGTCAGCGAAGCCGATTATTCCTCGACAAGTCCCACTTACTTCGATAACCGGAATTCCTTCAGGTGATGATACACAAATGTGGCATTGAAATGCTGCTGCCCTGCTTTTGAGAGGTAAGTCACCTAATTCATGCAGCAGTTTACGATTATTAGACAAGTCATCCCCGTGTTGCCCAGAATACCTAGCCGAAAAGACACCAGGCCGGCCATCAATCGCAGTAACAGTAAGGCCACTATCTTCAGCAAGTACCCATCGATTCAGATGCTTTGATTGTATTGTTGCTTTGAGTCGGGCGTTTTCTTCAAAAGATTCTCCCGTTTCTTCGATTGTTGTCGGAGAGCCTGCCTCACCAAGAACTATCAATGTGAAATAATTTTGTTGCAGCAAATCCTTAAACTCTTTAACTTTGTGAGGATTCGTGGTTCCTAAAACTAACTCGTTCATTGCTGGCTACCCACTTCGTAAGACTAGGTGCGATCACTTATTGATACCCATTTTAAATTGTAGCAGCGAGCTTGACCAACTGCAGCAAATCTGGACAAGGAAAGACTCGCTGTGTGACTCGCAAGCCATCTGCCGTGCGTGTGTTTAATCAATAAGCGAGCATGCTGATTTAATGAATGCCACATTCCTATTGGCTATAGTTCAATAAGCAAAAATCAATTGCAAGATCACTAAAGGGCAATAGCATGTGCTTTGGCGATAAAGTTTTTTATCGCACGTTCATGTATTGAATTTATGGATTGGGCTTGAGATAAAGGATTGGTAGTCTTCAAAATGCCTTAGCGATTGTCTAAATGCAAACGGGGATTGCAGAATAAGCGCACGATAGCAGGCCTTTTTTTCTCTTCGACTTTAGCGATTGTTTCGATATTTCAACCCGACATGACCTCGTTGTGTCATTGCAAGAATTCCCGCCGATACCCTGAATTGGTGGTTTTGAGTGTAAAGGCTTAGTTGAAGGCCTGATTTGCCGTAATTGTTACCTAATGCCTATGTTGCTCGGTTCACGGAGGAACCAACAAATGAGGGTTTCCATAGCGATAGTTGCAATCGCTTTCTTATCGACAACTGAATTCACGCAACCCTGCTACGCTGGTTGGCCCGCGGATTCTAATCGTAAAGCGATATCGGTTGTCAAATATCGTAACAAAGCTAGCGGATTTGCCTCCCAGCATGTTGGTATAATATCGAACAACTCGTCTGTTGCAAAAGTCAACGCTCAGCCAGATTTGCGTGTGGCCTCTTTTGTAGGGGATGTAGCATTCACTGACCAAGTGATCGGTGGTCCTGGCGGGGGATGTGTTCCAAGGAGTTATGGTTATCCCGATCTTTTCTATAACTATTATACTCAGGGATTTTGTAATGCATCGAACGCGCAGATGTATTTGTGCCCGCGCCCAGTGCCCCCCTTCGTAGGCAATACCTACTTTACTTACCAGCCTTGGTACCCGGAAGAAATGCTTTATTGGCACAAAAATCGATACCATAACTACTATGATGGGGGCAGGGGGATGAATCATACGAGAGCTGTTTACATGGCCCCCCCGATTAGAACTGCCTGGAGCAATTTATACTGGAATAAGCTTCGTATCCCGCGTTAAGAGGTTTGGTGTGGGAAGTCAAGGTTGATACGTTTGGTCGTTGGGTCGGTAAATAAGGAATTTAGAGATATGGTAAATCGCTGTTTTGAATTTGTCGTTCTGGCGTCTGTTATCTTGTTATGCGGCCACAAGCTAGAAGGCGGCAATCCGTTTAATATTTGGTCGCAGCAGCACGCGATGAACCGATCTTGGCACGGTCAGCAATACTACCAGCCTTTCGGGCATCCAACTGCGTTAGTTGTACCTCCAAATTCCTACATGAAGCAAACTTATGCCTGGGGAGTAAGCCAAAATTTAATGTATCCATTGACATCTCAATTCGGCCGGTCTGCTTCTCCCCCAGGGACATTCACCCCAGGCACTTTCAGTCCCACACCTTATTGGCCAAGCCATACTGACCAGTTCGGAATTTATTATGTCCGAGCTCCATGGTAAACGGTTGCATTGGTTGTGTTTAAATAGCTCGAGGAGACGAAGCATCAGTAGAAGTGGTTAAGTAGTTAATTGTTTGTCCGTTAACTGACTTCGATTGTATTCCCGCCTGCTCACGTTTATGGAGCACCGGGAATGAGGTTTTTGTATTTTCGAGCCAAGATAGTAGATTCCGATTGTTAAACTCACCGCCAATGAGAAACAGATGAGTACTTTCAGAGCCGGTGAATGATTGGGAGCCTTTATCTTGAGATTTATTTGTATTAGAGCAACCAGAGGGTGATGTAGCAGGTAGACATAAAAACTTGCGGATGCTAGGTACGTTACTGCGGGCCGTAGGAATCTGTAAAGACTGAATATTGTCGGTAAGCAGCTTAGTATTTCAACTAAGCTTGTTGATATCTTCCATGCCGCAATAGTTGTGAGTATTGATAGGATAAGGGACGTCTGCCAATTTGTCTGTAGGTTTGCTGACAACGGATCGGCAAAAGCTATTGACCAAGTTCCGACCGCTATTGCGATCATTGATGCAACGCTCCCGCAACTTAATGCCTTTAAGGGCCGAGGGGTGATAATACTGAACTGATAGCCTCCTGATGCTGTTATTGCTCCTGCCGCGAAGTAAGTGCCGCTATAGCACCATTTGCTTAGAACCGGAATAAATGCGTGCTGGAATCCAAATACTACCTCTGGAGCAGTTGCCAAAAAGAAAACGACTGCAAGCGTGTTCGATATGTACATTGGCAAGAGATAGGGATTATTTGAACCCCAGTTTTTTTTTCTTAAAAACTCTTCGTGGATTCTACTTTTCGCCCAGTCTTTGAGTCTTTTGGTGATATTTGGAGGGCCGGTTCCGAGCAGGTAGTGAAGCGTAGCGAGAACTAAACAGTACGAAAGCGTGTATGGTAGAAACCATAAATGTGCTGTACCGAATAGATGATGGCGATGGTCTCTTGGTACCTTCAATTTCCAAAGGCTTTCAACTGGTATTTTGCCTTCTATAACCCAACTAACAATCCATAAATAGTACTCTAAAGGGAGTATCAATAGGCAGCCCCATAGAAAAGGCTTTAGAAGCCTTTTGCGCCTTGCAATAATAAAAGCATGCGGTCCTTGTTTGGCGAGTGACTTTCTGGCGTAAAATCCGGCAATTATTAGAAATAAAGGCATTATAAAAAGTTCGACAAGCCAAAATGAGAGAGTCGTCAGCTTGCTCGAATTGTCATAGGTTAGCCAGGTTAGGCCAGGCATGTTCGGATGAACGTAGGGAATGCAGGAATGCAAATACACCACCAGCAAGGCGGCAGTGACGCGTGCAACGTCCACCCCCAATTGCCTCTCGGTTGTTTCGCTGTTTTTGGAGAGTTGGGTTACGTAGGCGTTATTGGCTTCAAAATTTGAGCTTTTCGGGTTCATCTAATTTTGATGGGGCCTCGCAACCATGCGTATAAAAAGTTTCTCCCCTTCGTAATTCGTAAATGTGGCGTTGTGTGGAGCTTTAAATCGATTTTCTGGTAAATTAATAATTGCTAACGTTATTCGTTTTCTCCCACGCGAAGTCACAAGCCCAGCAGCAGACATATTGGATCTTTCCTCGATTTTACCGTGATGAATTGATGATTTACTTTTTCGCAATAACTCGTTTAAATTAATCCGAATCCAAAAGCTTACGCCTAGAACCACTGCGGCCTGTTCTGAATTGCGAATGCAAGCTCGATTGGATTTATACTGTGCGGTTTCGAAATGACTATCGTTTTAAAACAAAGCCTAGTGGTAATGCTGAGGCGTTTAGATTGTCGATTGTTTCCGAGAAGTGTTTCGATAAAATAATTATTTTTAATGCTGGTTTTGATTGCGGTTTTGGATTTGTTTATGAAGTCGGTTGCCATTGACTCGCACAAAGACGTCTGTTGATTGTTGGTGACTGTATATACGTTCATGGGTGTTCTTGTCGCTGCTCGATCTGTCTGCCCTTGGATCCTTGATTCTTGCATTTACTTCGGTAATAAATAGAGTTAAATGAACGGAGTTCGTCGTAGATCAACTAGGAACTGTGTTTTCACGTCCCCTGTGGGGTGAATTTAGTAGTCCGAATTGCCGATATCATGTTTCGGAACTTTCGTCTCAAGTTTCCGGTTTCGTAGATCAAATACGCATTTCCGACAAGTGAGATAAGCAAAATGAAGTTAAAAAAAGGCTGGGCGTTCATTCGCCTAAAACTCTTGATTTCGCTTTCAGTGGAGAGCGCTTCAGCATAAAGCTTTGTTTTGTCGTGCTCGAGTGAGAGTGAACGATCGGTTGGATGGTGGGTGCCATTGGTAGACTGTTGATTATTTATCGCTGTGTTTTCAAGTTGCCCAGCACTTCCAGCTAATATTGTGTAAGCGGGATAAAGTGAATTTTCTTGCGAATAGTTCTCGTTCCTCCGGAGTCCACTGCCGCTTACGCTTGAGGCGGGGCTTCCAAACTCGGGCCTTTGGTACTCGGTCGGCGTTCTAAGGTGTGATCCATTTTGGTCGAAACCTCCTAGTGGATTTTTGGGTTGAGAATCTGCTATTAAGTTTCCTTGCTGATCTAACTTTCGGCCGTATTGGTCTACCCAGTATTCCTTACCATCTAAATGTGGGCTGGTGTTGTTGATGCTCTGAACTCCCGGCCTATATGGCGTCTGATTTATCCGCCCGCGTTGTAGTTGCCCAGTGTCTCCTTCTTGATGACCAATCGGTGTTGTGCTGATGACTTTGCTCTCATTCGCCGTTCGAGGAGCCTGCCCTTCGCCAAGTCCTTGCTTTTCGTTTTCTTTGGGAAGTCTTGAGAGCGGATTGGGCTCGCGCCCATATCCACTCCATTTAGGGTCGTCGGGGCTTGTTGAAACCGCGGGCTCAGGTAGCGACATTCCGTTTGATACTTGCGTCGGAAAGTTTTCAGGATAGCTTTTGGGATCCAATTTACTTTGGGATTGGGGCCAGCTATTTACTTTGGGCTGCTCAGCCTCGATCTGCGTTTGGCTCGCAACCGGTGTAGGAGTGATTTGGGCGACAGAGGGTGAAATAGTTGGCGGAGGCGGTGGAACTATTAAATTTCGAGGGGCTGCGTGATTTCGCATATCCGTCCACTGATTAGTTCGATTCGAATTGATCGGCTCAGTAGAGACCTCCGAACTTGCTGTTATCGTTGAAGGCAGATTTGAGGGCAAATCAATCCCGTTAGCAATCTGTTGGGCGGGCTTCATTCGAGATGTGCTTGTGGGTTCTGTTTGAGCCGCAATCTTCACGGAGTCCGTTACAGACCTGGAAGTCGCCGTTATGGGTGACGTTTCCATGTCAAATTTTGCGTCTCTCTCGTTGTTAAGGCCAGTGAGAGGTTCCTTTGGTGTTAGGGTAGATTCCCCCGGGGTGCTAATTTGGTCTCCGGCATTTCTCGGAAGGGTTCCATTGCCAACCCTAAAAACAACCTTAGTTACCCGAGCAGAAATAGATGGGTCGAGAACGCTTGTTATTTCGCCTACACGCTGAAGTCTACCTATCTGATCGGGGGCGATTTGTATTATATACTCCAGATTATCGCCACCTCTCGATCGAGTGCCGTCTGGTTGCCAGCCGTAGTCGACTCCAATGGCAGCAAGGATAAGCAAAAGCGACCCAGAACCCATAACTTAATCCTTCGGAAGCAATTTGGCTTTGAACTTTCTTACTGTACTGTTGGCGTTAAACTTAGGTAAAGGTCGGAATCTTGACGGCATAGGCTGCCGGTGCCTAGATAAAGTGCTTGCCTTTTGGAAACACGTCGATTTTTGATTTATGTTTTCGATATCAGTCTATTCATGGCTTCCAAATCATTTGGTTTGTAAATAGATAGCATTGTGATTTCACGATGAGCATGTCTGAAGAGGGTCTACAACTTGTCGATTAACACTGCAGGTGGGGAATCCGCACGGACACTGGAGGTTTGGGTGGCCAGTCCGTCGAGCGGAAGTGGAACCATACTTGAGGATCAATGCCAATCATGGCTTACGGATGGAGAAAGGTGTGCTGCGACACGCCTAAAGCAGCTAAGTTCAAGAAATCAGCATATCGTGGGACGTGGAATGGTCCGTAGACTTTTAAGTCGCCGAGCCAATTGCAAGCCAAGCGACTTGGTCTTTGAATGCTCGCACAACGGCAAGCCGAGTGTTATTGCTCCACGGTCAGCAATCAGGTCATTCAATATTTCTCATACTGAAGGTCTTGTGTTAGTTGCTCTAAGCGATCGTGGAGAAATAGGTGTTGATGTTGAGTCTTTGTCGAGAAGAATAGATATTCATCTTGCAGAAAGGTACTTCGCGAAGCCAGAGGTCGATTACATTAACAGTTGGCATGATTTTCACTGCAGGTCCATGGCTTTTATAAAGGTTTGGACTTTGAAGGAATCATTTGTTAAAGCGACCGGTTTGGGTTTATCGATCCCGCTTTCTAGCTTTTCCTTCGAAGTGCTTGATAGTGATCGCCCAAAAATCAAAGTATTGAGTCGATCGCTTCGGGAGTATGCCGACTGGGGGGTAATCTCTTTTTCGCCAGCAGAGGGATATTTGGGAGCGATAAGCACAAACCAAATTAATTTTGTCGCGAAAGACGTTCAATTGGGAATTCAAGACTTTCTTTCGCTCGTTTAGTTTCGTTGGTTGGAAAGACTAAAATAGAGTTCTGTCGGGAGCGTCTAGCGTTAATCGCCCCAAAAAGGTCGCGCGGTAAATCAGCAGCATTTTTTTAGTGAATCAATTGACAATAGAACTTGACTATAAATCACTGGCGAAAATTAAAAGGCTGGATGTCCAAGCTAAAATAATTGCTTGTGGATTTCTTCAAGGAATGCATAGAAGTTCTAGGCAAGGTTTTTCAAAAAAGTTTAGCGAATATCGGCGGTACGGTCCTGGTGACGATCTAAAGTTGATTGATTGGAAGCTATATGCAAAGACGGATAAATACTACGTAAAAAAGTTTGAGGCTGAGGCCGCGATGACTGCATATCTCATTTTAGATACGAGCGCATCTATGGATTATCGGAGCCCTGCTTCTACGTCAAAATATGATTATTCAGCTAGCCTTGCTGCCGCACTTGCTTACTTGATGATCCGGCAACACGACTCGGTGGGCTTAATCGCTTTCAGTGAGAAGGTTCAATGGTGTTTGCCAGCGAAGAATAGTGTAAAGCATTTCCTGGATCTTTCCGCGTGTCTCGCGAGCTTAAAGCCGTCAGGTGGTACATGTTTTGCCGAATGCATCAATCAGATTATTGGCCAACTTCCGAAAAAGTGTTTGATAATCCTTTTTTCGGATTTGTTAAAACTCCCTTCCGTAGTCATGAATTCGCTTTCTGGTTTTCGACACGCGGGACATGATGTTTTATTATTTCACGTATTGGATAGGGCGGAACTCGAACTTCCATTTGAAGGGATTGTTGAGTTTGAAGATCCGGAAACTGGACTGAAAATCGCGGCTAATACCAACCATATTCGTCATCGTTATAAAGCGGAGGTTTCCCGATTCAGGCAAGATGTTTGTCACGGATGCGCTCAGCACAGGATTAAGTGTGTCTCGTTAACAACGGACATGCCATTTGATCAAGCTTTATCAATGTGCCTTCCCAGCGGTATCTAACAAATCTGATGGTCTTTGGGGTTTACTCGCTTCTGTTTGGCCTTGTGGCTATAGCCGTTCCGGTTGCTTTGCATTTATTTACGAAGCGGAATTCCGTTCGGGTTGTTTTACCTAGCTTCCTGTTTCTTACGGAAGCCATTGCGAAGGAAAGTAGTTTAGCGAGGATTCGGGATCTTTGGTTACTTATCTTAAGGATCTTAATTCTAGCAATTTTTGTCCTGGCACTTGCACAGCCATCACTGAGTTCGAGATATATTCATCTCTTTGTGTTTGTTCCTGTTTTATGGTTCTGTTCGTTTTTTTGCGGATTAGGTTCGTCTCTGCTGGATGGTACGAATCATTCGCCCAGGTCACATCGGTTTTTGTTAGTTCTGGCTTTAGCCTCTGCTTTCCTGGCATCGATCTTGGTTTTGATCTTAGCCATTCAAGGATTTTCATCGTCACCAACAAGCGCGAACTCGCCTGCAGCGACCATAATCGTAGTTGATAATTCGATACGCTCTTATAGAAAGCTTTTTGAGAGCACCGCCTCGATTGGGGGAAGAGAGCAGAATCCACCCATCAACGTACTAAGTAGAATTCGTTCTGACGCTAAAAGGATTTTGGACCAATGTCCGCAGGGCAGTGAAGTTGCGATTATTAATCGTGTTTTTGGTCCAGTCGATTTCACTAAGGATCTGCATGAGATCCATGAGAGAATAGAGCAGATTCGCCCAGTCGCTTACGGCGCAACGCTCGGTTCTTTGTTTGAATCGGCTGTAAGCTTGCTGCAAAGCCGTGTCGCATCATCTAAACGGGTGGTTTTGGTGACAGATCTTAGTAGAGGTTCCTTCCCCGAAAATGAGTGGTCGGATGCAAGAATGCGAAAGTTGCTTGAAGCGAATCCGGAAATCGCGATTGACATTTACGACTGTTGTGAAAAGGGATTCACTAACTTTAAGCTTGGTTCGTTAAGTTTCTCAGATGCCTCATCTGTCGCAACAAACGCATCGCCTATAACTGTGTCAGTGCACAGAGATGAGACAATTGCGGAAAATTCTGATGATGATCGGATGCAGGGAACTGATCCTGATCCAATCTCTCGTAGAGAATCAATCACTGTCGATTTAGAAGTTTACGATTCAAAAGAAGCAAAGCTTCGTGGTTTGCCTGTCATACGAAACTCCAAAATCGAGTTTCCGAGTTTGTTGAAAGTCGATCGAACAAGTGTGGATATTGGGGTGGGGGACAAAGCATCATCTGGGGTATTAACACTTCCGCCCCTGCAGCATGGCCTGCATCACGGGAAAGTAGCGATTCTTAAACAAGACGATTTCGATTTTGATAACGTGAAGTACTTCACGATTGATGTAGCATCGCCTAAGTCGCTCCTGTTGGTGGGATCAAGCAGACGATCCGCCGAAGTTATAGGCCAAGTATTGACAGCCCCTATAGGTCTTGGAGATCCTCGCTCTCGTTATCGTATTGACATCCAGGAAAAGCTGGCGGCGCAACAACGGAATTACGATGATTACTCCGCGATTTTGTTGATAGACCCTCCGCCATTTACTCATCCCGATGAGGAAACGCTCCGGGCTTACTTAGACAGAGGAGGGAAAGTTGTCTATTTTCTTGGCGCCAATTTTGATGAAACAAGTCGCGGTCACGACCCTGAAAATTTTTTGATTCCGAGCCTGCCAGCTAGGCGTTGGCGGATTCCTGCTCCAGGAACATTCCTAGAGTTTTCAAGTCCAAGTCACCAAGCTATATCGGAACTGACCCGACAGTCGCAGGTCATGCCATGGTCAAAGTATCGTGTATTTCAGTACTTGGAGGTGGACACCACAGATCGTTTAGATGAAGAGATTTTACGTTACGCCGGAACCGATCACGCTGCAGTTTTCATTCGAACTGGTAATCAGCTTGTCTTTACAACACCCATTCCAACTTTTGGAGATGAATCGACGAAGTGGAACAACCTTTTTGCAGATTCTGACCCATGGCCAGTATTTGCAATGATTCGTGAATTGTTTGGCTGGCTTTTGGCCAAAGACAACACTGTTTTCAACTATTCGATAAATGACTTTGCATCGTCGCCAATTTTCCAGCAGTTATCCAGGGACCGCAGTGCGGATGTCCGTCACCCAAATCACCTGCAAAGTGCCCCGGCAACTACACGTGATGATGATGCGATAATGGTGTATCCGCCAATCGGTCCGGCATTCCCTTTGGGGAAACCCTTTAATGAGATTGCGTTTCGTGGAGACCATATTTGGCCGGGCACCTACTGGATTCGGGGCAATGGATTGCTGTCCGGTCTAAGCTTAAATCCAACGAATAGTGATTTAGATCTTGGAACAATATCAGCGAATCAACTTGATAAATGGTTAGGATTAGGCAGGTACAAACTCATTAAGAATCGAGATGGATCATCGCTCGCCAAGGACAGCGAACCGCAGTACCAGTCGCTGTATGATTGGTTGATGGTTCTTTTGGTCTGCTTCTATATTCAAGAGCGCTTTGTGGCAAATCGATCGTCTAAGTCATTTTAGTGGTTAGGTGTCGGATACACTATCAATGTGGAATAATGGCTCGCCTTATCTTTGATCCTATTTTCAATTCTTGGTTTGCGGTTGCATTTGTGGCTGTAGTGTTACTCGCAGCACATTTCTTTCTTTGGTTGCCGCGGCTAGCAGACGGAGATTCCCGTGGTTGTCGGCGACTATGGTTCATCATGCTGCGAATATGTGCAGAGGCTGTTTTAATCATTGCGATTACTCGGCCAATGCTAGAAGTGCCGTTATCTTCACCTACTGATGCGGTTCTGCCGATTTTGATTGACTCCTCAAAGAGTATGGTTCTGTCGGATAAAAAAGACAGGTCGAGATGGGAAGAGCAAAATACGTTGGTGAAGGCTATTTATGACCAATTATCCCGATTGGCGGTTGGTCTCAAGTTAAAGTTTTATTTCTACGACTCCGTTGTTGAGGAGATCCAAGACCCTAGCAGTATCGGATCGAATGGAGTAGGGCCAATTGGGAATCTGACTGACATATCAAGGGCAATAAAGGAACCAATCGATCGCTTTAGCTCTCGATCCATCCTCGGAATTGTTTTATTAGGTGACGGGGTTCACAATCCGTATTCGGGCGATTCCGGGAATCTGGCTCAATCCGAAACAACACAGAGTGCAGGATCGACTGAGGATCCAAGTGACGTAGCGAAACGACTGGGGGCCTTAGGTGTACCACTCTGGGTAATACCAATCGGTGAGCCTGAAGGCAGGAATGTTTCTGAAGATGTTGCTATCCACTATACGCCAGAGTTGTTTACAGTTTATTCGGGGACTGAGTTTGAGTTTGAATTCACAGTTAAGGCTAAATCTTTGGAAGGACGTGAGATACCACTGACTGTTTGGCTGCAAAAACTCGACCACCCTGGTGGGCAACGTGTGGAACTTGCTAGTCGTGTTATTGTTCCGGCAAGTCCCAATGAGAGCATGTCAATTTCAATTCCTCTAGTATTATCTGAGATTGGGGACTACCAACTCAAGGTAGAGGTGTCTCCTCAAGACGGAGAATCCGTCACTTCTAATAATTCCCAGATTTCGTTCGTTAAAGTTCTCAGCGGAGGAGGTCGCATTCAGTATCTCGGCAATGGCCCAGATCTTGAGTGCACTTACATCAGTCGTTCACTGCGACAACAATCCGGGGTCTCTTTCGATCGCATTAATATCTCCGGGGGTAGCGACTCGGTCCGGTTGACGAATCCTGAGCTAAAGCTAGGAACTGAGGGACTTGATGCAATTGTTTTGGGCAACCTCGAAGCCGCAGATCTCGATTGTGTGGATTGGGAATCGATTGAGCAAGCAGTCAAATCGGGGGTTGGCTTGTTAGTAACTGGCGACGGTTCGGCTATTTTTTCTGGGAATACCACCAATCCATTGATAACAGATATTTTGCCGGTCTCTTGGTTAGGTGAACCCGTGTTCCAAGAAGGAGGTGCTTCAAACCATAAGTTTTTTATACGTCGAGCGGACCATCCGATTACTTCCATTGGTTCAACAAACGGCCTTCGCTCAGATCAAAAAGATTTTTGGGAACTTTTGGTACCACTTAATAGATTCGGTGGTTTTCTTGCAGCTAAAAAGGCCCCAGGTGTGCGGGTTTTGCTGGAGACAAGTGAATCACGACCAATTCTTGTGATTGGACAATACGGAAAGGGAAGGGTAGCGGTTTTCACTGAGGGCAGCACATGGAAATGGTGGCGGTCAGGGGCCGAATTAGTCCACCAAAGGTTTTGGCGGCAATTGTTGCTTTGGGTGTCTATGAGAAGGGAAGTAACTGATCGAGTTGCTAACATCGAATTGGAACGCCGTAGGTTTAATCTTGGTGACACCATAGATTGGAAAGTTACCGCGCCGGCAGGTGCGAATCCCGCGATAATCGAAGTAAAGAATTTGGACAGCGGAGTAGTTGCCTCTTTGGAGGGTAATCGCGTTTTAAATTCAGGCTCGGATTTAGCTTGCACGACAGGCCACTTTATTGCCTTGACCCCTGGAGTATTTCGATTAACGGTTCGCGATGAGATCGGCGACAATATTTGTAGTGAGTTTTTTCTCGTAGGCACAACAGAAAGCGAGTTAGAAGCCGCAAATCCTGGTCACCCTTTAATGCGACGATTGGCCGACGAAACATCTACATGCGGAGGTGAAATTTATATGCCTAGTCAGATTGCAAATCTGATAAAAAAAATTGTACAGCTGCACAAGGATTCCGAGCTGAATGAAAAAAAAATTTATAGTGTTGCTAATTTCCCATCCGTTTCCTGGCTGATTTTGCTGATTTTTGTATTCGCAGTAACGACTGAATGGTTTTTTAGGCGGAGGCTTGGGCTGGCGTAGTCCCCGAATAGCAATCTGAAAATTGGTTGGGGCATCTTTATATCGCATGCGATGTCGATTGACTGATTTCTGCATTTGAAAGTGTCTTGCCAAATGGTCTTCACCCTCTCTGGTAACTGGTAGCGTGCTGTTGCTGTTACTGAGATGAAAACTTGTTCTTATTGTGCAAGCCCAGTTAATGTTTTGGGGTCAGGGTTCGAGATTTATTTGGGCATTAACTGAGAGTTGGTCCATTATTAGTCTTCCATCTGACAGCAGCAACACAATCCTTCGAAAATTGATCTTGATCCTAAATCTGGCTCGGGACTAATAACAATGTCGAAAGTTTCTATGTGTTTCACATCTCCAGGTCGGTGTCAACTTATACGTAAATTGGTGAGTGGTTTCGCAGGGCGAAGTAGGTGCTGAGTTGCTCGTCGAAATACCAGAGGCTATAGGTGTTTTATATATGCACGGATTAAATATTGATGCTTACAAGTCGAGGATTGTGAGACAGATAGAAATTTTTTTTATGAGAAAGGCATTTGACGTTTCCTTTGTCTGTATTTCGTTGGCAATTCTCACGCCTGCACACGGCGGAAATCCTCCAATTTTGGAACTGGGAGAGATGGTTCCTAATTTTCCAGTGCAAATTACGGCAGATGGGCAGCGGGTGTCCGCATCTGTGGGAGCTGAGAATTACTCAGTTCCTAAGGATAGCGGCCAAGAACATAGGAAGTACGACCTCAGGCCCTACTCAGCCTATTTACAAAATGTTGATCGTCCTCATCGTGCTGTAGTCGATTGGGTGCTCCGTGAAACCGGGACTGACATGTGGTTCACTGAGCCTTTTGGCTTCTTCAATGCTACCAGGGACTCGTTGTCCGTTTACCACACTTCGGAAGTACAAAAAGTAGTTGCTTCGGTTGTCGAGAGATTTGTTGCAGGGGACAAAGATCCACAACTTTTAAGAGTGGAGCTACTAAGTGTTGGAAACCCCAACTGGCGGTTGCGGGCTAGCACTCTCCTTCAAAACGTTACTGTGCAAAGCCCTGGCTTGCAGGCTTGGTTACTGAATAAAGAAGCCTCGGCTTTAATGCATTCACTCTTAAAGCAGCGACTTGATGTGCGTGAAGTTCAAACGGATGAGTTGGTTGTTTACAACGGCCAAACGGGTTGCATCTCCAAAAGCCGCGTGCGGAATTTCGTGCAATCTGTTGATATGTCGCCGATTGGCTGGCCACCATACACGCCGCGGTCCTCATCCGTGGCAGAGGGATACAAGGTCACTCTGAGTCCCTTGCTTTCAGTGGACCAAAATTCGCTTGACTGTGTTGTCGAGTTGGCAATTCAGCAAGTGGAAAAACTTTTTCCGGTAGATCTCGAATTTCCTCTGGCGTCCGGACAGTATCATCGAACGCGTGTCGAGGTGCCACAGGTCTTCTCTTGGCAGTTCAAAGAACGGTTTCGGTGGCCAAGCGACAAGGTGTTGTTGTTGTCGTCAGGTTTTGTTGCCAACCCATACCCATCAGATCCGTCTTCGGTTGCCCTTGCGCTAAATTCGTTTAGCGGCGCTTCGGGGACGAAAGTCGAGGTGTTGATGTTTCTGGAGTTTCGAGGTAAGGCTAGTGAAAACCTCTCGACTACAACCAGGACTGATCAAGCCTTCCAGGGGGCCTCGAGCCGCAGTCGGTATTGACTTGTTTCAAACTATGTGCGTTGAAAAACAGGTGCTATGATCATCCAGGTTTAAACGTATTCCTGCGTTTATTCCGTGTAAGCTTACTAAGAATTGCAATAAAAATCGGCCACTATTGATCGTGAAAATGAAGTGTTCTGAAGCCGTTCGTGTTGTCATTACCGGTACAGGCGTAATTAGCCCATTGGGTTGTAATGCGTCGGATCTTATTGCTGGTCTGCGTAACGGTAGCAGCGGAGTTACTGACTTTTCAAGGATTCCTAAAGGAGCCCTGTCAGTGGATTATGGTGCCGAGGTTAAGTCCTTCACCGGAGCGATAGAAGATTACGGGACGCTCGATAAACAGTTGCAAAAAAGCATCCGTAAAGGATCTAAGTTAATGTGTCGCGAAATTGAAATGGGAGTTGCTGCGGCCCAGTTGGCCATTTCCGATTCGGGCCTAGTGCCGGAGGTGCGTCAATCCCACCGCACGGGGGTTGTGTTCGGGTGCGACTACATTATGACGTTGCCGGACGAGTTTGCCTCAGGAATAAGCAATTGCCTCGGCGAGAGCGGCGATTTTGTTTTCAAGGATTGGGCGACTAAAGGTCTTCCGCGTGTGAATCCTCTTTGGCTGCTCAAGTATCTGCCGAATATGCCCGCGAGTCACGTCGCAATTTATAATGATTTCCGCGGGCCGAATAATTCGATAACCTTACGAGAAGCATCGCCTGCTGCCGCATTGTGGGAAGCTTATTCAACCCTTTGTCGCGGACACGCAGATGTGCTTGTTGTGGGAGCGACTGGATCGAGGATTCAGCCTTTCAGGTCAATGCATGCCTCAATGCAGGAAATGCTTGCAAGAATTGACGGGGAAGGCGATTTGGCCGACATGAAGAAGGTTTCCCGTCCATTTGCGTCTGATAGGAGGGGTTGCGTTCTAGGCGAAGGCGCGGCGGCTTTGATCTTGGAGACCGAAAGGCACGCCGAAGGTCGCGGTGCAAGGGTTATAGGTGAAGTGTTAGGGGGGGGGAGTAGTGCAGTGTCGCCGAACTTTGGGAGCGGTTATCTAAGGTTGTCACTAGTTAATGCGATCCGAATGGCGACCCGAGGTCGAGATTTATCGGGTATTGGGCACGTTAATGCACATGGCCTCGGCACGCTCATTTCTGACCAAGAAGAGGCAATTGCGATTGCTGAAGTTTTTTCCGATGACAAGCCAGGAATCCCGGTAACGTCCGTCAAAGGGCACATGGGAAATTTGGGTGCCGGCGGTGGAATGGTTGAAATCGTTGCTAGCATACAGGCGCTTGGGGGTGAGCTTTTTCCAACCTTAAATTGTGAAAACCCAGATCGAGCCTGCCCGGTGAATGTCGTAAATAAGCGCGGGGTCGAGGCGGGCGATAGCTTTGTTAGTGTGAATGTGACGCCTCAGGGGCAAGCATCTGCTATACACATCAAAAAAAAGTAATCGTATCGAGGATACTATACGGGGTGATGTTGGTCGGTTCTGACTAGCGAGCATTTTCATTGTGCTGAGGTTGTTGCAGGGTTGGTCTATAGGCGTCAACTGTGAGTTCTTTGCAACTTGCATAATCCCATTCGTGTTATCGCCTCTCGCGGCGCCGGTCGCTTTTAATTAAGAGCCACTAACAAAACCCAGTGTAGACGCTAAAGTTAGATGGTGAGGTATGAAAAGACCCGGATTGAGTGACTCGTGAATTCAAGGAGGATTCTAGGATGTCGCGGCCATTGGTTTCGGATGAATTGTGGAGATTGATTGAGCCATTGATTCCCAAACGCAAGCCCAGACCGCGTGGAGGGCGACCGCTGATTACCGATAGGATGGTGCTGGCCGGGATTTTGTTCGTCCTCAAGAGTGGCGTTCTTTGGAAAATGCCGCCGCAAAAAATGTGATTCGGGAGCGGCATCACGTGTTGGCGGCGGTTGTGAGACTGGCAGACCGCTGGTGTCTGGGAGCAGTTAAACCAAACATTACTACATGAATTGAGGAAGTTGGATCAGATTGATTGGTCGCGTGCCCACGATCGACAGCGGCACAGTTCGCGCGGTAGGTGGGGGCGAAAAAACAGGCCAAAGTCCGACAGATCGGGGCAAACCCGGAATTAAACATCACGTACTCACAGATGCCAACGGAATTCTGCTCAACGCGATTCTGACCGGAGCAAGCCGACACGCTGTGACCCAACTTCTTCCACTTATCCACAGCGCGCCGTCTGTTTCTGGCAAAACCGGACATCTGAAAAAGCACCCTGCGTCCATCTATGCAGGCCGTGCCTATGGCTCAGAACACCATCGCAAAGAACTGCGGCACCGTGGGATCGAACCCCAACCTTGCAGAACGCAACACAGCTCATGGAAGTGATCTAGGTGTCTATCGACGGGCCGTAGATCGCACCATAAGTTGGAGTTGGCTGCATCAGTTCCGTCGCCTGAGAATCCGGTTTGAGCGCAGGAAAGACATTCATGAAGCATTCATCGCAGTTGCTGAAAGTTTAATCTGCCTCCGTGGCCTAAAACAATCGCATTGTTACGGTCTCTAAGCTATTCTGGGCTGTGTAATGACATAGGCGGTTACTCCAGCTGTTGTGGGAACGAGTTCATGTCAAATAGGCTGATTGGGAGCAATCGGAGAAAAATCGCGAGGGCGACTTGCAGTTTCCGAGAATTCGGCAACGGCTAGGCCCCTCAGTGCTTTTCGGCTGAGTTTGCGATTTGCAGTATTAGCTAATTCTTTGAGTTGCTGTACGATAAATGCCGCACCATGCGTGCCGAGCGAGGTCGGTGTTGATTCAAATCCTAGGCGATTTCCCAATGAAAACACGTATTTTTAGTCCGCTCTAACTTTCTGCAATCACACATGAACTATCGTTTAGCTGCTCTAGGCGCCTGCGAAACATTGAAGGTTGACAAGTACGGCAGATCGCGTTAGCTTTAAAATCGGCAAGCCATTTACGTGCCCGGGTTCGCCATCCCGAGCCGTTTTTTTATGGAAAGCTTCTTACCGCTGACGAATAAATCGACATTTTTACCTTGGTATGAACCCACAAGACATTCTTCGCTACGTCGATTCGCTTCACCGGGAAAAAAATATCGACAAGGAAATCGTTTTCTCTGCAATTGAGGCAGCTCTTCAGACGGCAGGTAAGCGTCAGTATGGGGAGGACTCCGATATTTTAGTTGGCCTGGACAGAAAAACGGGGCAGATCAGGGCTTTTCTTTGTGGTGAGCCTCTAGGGGATGATCAAATTGGGAGGATTGGTGCGCAAACCGCTAAGCAGGTTATCATTCAGAAGGTAAAGGAGGCTGAGCGAGATGCTTTGATGCTCGAGTATCGAGATCTGATTGGCCAGATAGTGACTGGGGTGGTTGGTCGGTCTGATGGAGGTGTAGCGACTGTGCAGTTGGGCAATGTTGAGGCGATTTTGCCCCGAAGCGAACAGATACCGGGCGAAACCTTGCATCCCAACGAAAGGGTTCGTGCCGTGGTTTATGAGGTCAGGGCGAGTGGGAACCGGGTCCGGGTTGTCCTGAGTCGTACTCGTCCTCAGTTTGTGCAGCGTCTCTTCGAGCAAGAGATTCCTGAATTGTCGGAGGATGTTATCTCGATTGAGTCAATTAGCAGGGAGCCTGGTTATCGCAGCAAGGTGGCGGTAAGTAGTGTGGATTCTCAGGTAGATCCGATTGCAGTTTGTGTTGGATTTAGGGGGGGGCGGATAAAGGCAGTGCGGGAAGAATTGGCTGGTGAGCACATCGACGTTGTCCGTTTCAGTGCTGATCCTCAGGTTCTGATCCCAAACGCACTCCAGCCTGCTGCTGTAGAGCAGGTGTTGCTTTGCGATTTGATAGGTCGGGCGATAGTGCTTGTTCAGGAAGACCAACTGTCGTTAGCGATTGGGCGTCGTGGGCAGAATGTGCGTTTGGCAAGCAAGCTTTGCGGCTGGGATATTGAGATAATGACCAGCGCAGAGTTGGAGGAGAAGATGGAGGTGGCAATTGCTGGATTCAGTTCAATACCAGGAGTCACCGAAGATCTGGCTCAGGCGCTTGTTGAGCAGGGCTATTTGTCCTTTGATGATCTTTCTGTTATCGAGCCTGATGTTTTGATGGAAATGAGTGGTCTGGCTTCAGGGCAGGTGGATGAAATAGTCGAGTCCGCGGAGGCGAAGGCTCGTGATGCCGATGAGGCCGCTGCTGAGGAGCGGCGGGATCGTAAGGATCGGGATCGTCGGTCGTCGATTTCTCAGTCAGATTTAGCGGTAGGGGGTGGTGGCTTGGATTCCATGGCGTTATCGGCATCGGCCGCGGTTGACTCTGCGGTGCCGGAAGAAAAGGAGCGGCTTGGTGGTGGCTCTGGGGCGGTAGATAAAGTAGACTAAAGATGGTTATGGTGGCCTGGCTGTGATAGAAATTACGCGTTTTGGCATCTGGCGATTTGTCTGGCGGGTGACTGTGTAATTGGATGTGTTGATGTGGTGCAGATCATGTGCTCATCGGGTTTCCGATTGCGTGTTGAATTCGCTTCGGGTTTTGCATGCTTTGCAACGATACCGATCGAATGAATTTGGGGATTTCGTTCATGTGATATTAAATCTTTTGGCACGGCTTGAGAATTGACCTTTTGAAACGCTAGAGATTTTAGCGATGTTATTCTGAGTTGTGCCTCAAACAATGTTAGGATACCGTAAATCAGTGCCTGTTCGTATTTATTCGCTCGCTAAAGATCTCCACGTAGACAGCAAGGATTTGGTGGAGCTGTGTAAGAAAGCTGGGATTGCTGGTAAGGGTTCAGCTTTGGCGAGCCTTACCGATGAAGAGGCTCAGCGAATGAAGGATTTTGTTCGCGCTAATGTTGTTACGGAAGGCGGTCAGCCTTCTGTGAAGCCTCAGCCGGCTGTACCTTCGCCGCTGGCTCCGGTGAGGGGCTCTCAGGTGGTTGCTCCGCTGCGGCAGCCTGCTTCCGTTATTGGTTCGCCCAGGCGGGTTCTTAAGTCTCCACTTTCGGTTGCCAGAAGCGAGGGTGCTGGGGAGATAGGTGCCTCGACTGTTGCTGATATTAAGCCGGTTGGTTCGGTAGAATTTGGGCCAGCATTAACGGTCGGAGGGCCTTCTGGCGAATTAAATGCTGCGCAGCAAGGTGCCGATAAGGTCTCCGGGGGAGACGTCAACTCATTGCCACGGAAGGTCTTCGACGGTTCACCGGCCTTGGCATCATCGTCAGCGGAGAGTTTGTCTGATGGGCCTTTGGCTGCATCTGCTGGTCGTCCCGGGGTGTTGGCGGGCAGGGTAAAGAGCGATCTGGAGCAGTCCGTAGAGCCAATGCGTCGGAACTCGGTTTTGCCCGCTTCGGGGTCAAAGATAAGGGTGTTGGGTAAGCCGAGTTCCCGTCGTGATGCTGAAGCCTCGTCTGTCGGTGCGGTAAAGTCAGCGAAGCGTCGGGATCCTGTTGTCAATTTGGCCGCTTTGCCGGACGCGCCGTCAATAGCTAAGAAGTCGGTTGCTGCAGAGAGTCCAGCTCAGAAGCCGGACATCAAGCTAACCAAAGATGTTATAGCTGGTCACAAACAGGGGGTTAGGGCTCCGCTTGAAAAGCTTGCACGAGCTGAAAGCGAAAAAAAGCGGATCGGAAGTGGCGGTTTGAGCGGGTTCTCGGGAGATAAATCGAAAGCAAAGCGCGGAGGTGGCGTGCCCTTAGTCATTGAGGAGGATGAGCCTCGCAGGAAGGGCATCGCTGGGATGGCTTCCGCTAGGGCGGATCGTACAAAAGGGCGCAGGGCAAGTAAGAAAAATGAAATCGAGCCCACTTTCGGACGCGATGATGTACGGCGGCGGAAGACTATCAAGAGAAAGGGGACCAACACGGCTGCCCCCCGAAAGGAAAAGCTTCAGTTAGAGGTTCCCTGCAGTTTGCGTTCCTTCTGTGAAGCTGCAGGTGTACCGGTAGCGCAGGCGCTTCGTGTGCTGTTGGGTATGCAGGTTATGGTTAACATTAATTCGGTAATCGATCTCGAAACTGCCGAATTGTTGGCCGCGGAATTAAGTCTTGACCTAGGTCTTAAGTCTTCAGGATCGATCGAGGATCAAGTAATCAATCCCATGGAGGATTCGCTAGATGACGAAGACAGTTTGGTTGGCCGGCCTCCTGTAGTTACATTTCTTGGCCACGTTGACCATGGAAAGACGAGTCTTTTGGACCGATTAATTGGTAAAAACATTGCTCGCGGTGAAGCCGGCGGGATAACGCAGCATATTCGGTCATATCAAATCGACCGAAATGGGATGAAGGTTACCTTTGTTGACACCCCTGGCCATGCGGCTTTTACCGAAATGCGTGCCAGAGGGGCCAATGTTACTGACATAGCAGTTTTGGTAGTTGCTGCGGATGACGGCATTATGCCTCAAACCGAAGAGGCAATTAGTCATGCCAAGGCTGCAGGCGTTCCGATTGTCGTAGCACTAAATAAAATCGACTTGGAAGGTGTGGATGTAACTAGAGTATTGACTCAGTTAACTGAGCATCATCTTACCCCTAGCGAATGGGGTGGGGACGTCGAGGTTGTTAGAACCAGTGCGACTACCGGAGACGGGCTTGATGCTTTATTGGAAACTATTCTCACGGTTGCGGAACTGCACGAATACAAAGCAAACCCGCACCGTAATGCGATTGGAGTATGTTTGGAGGCTCGGCAAGATGGCGAGCGTGGGGTCATCGCAACGCTTATTGTTCAGAATGGTACTCTAAGGGTTGGTGACGTCCTGGTTTGTGGGGCATCGCACGGACGTGTGAGAAATATGTGTGATCCTCTTACAGGGCGTGGTGTTAAAATCGCGTCCCCCAGTTGCCCTGTCGACGTTTATGGCTTTGATCAACCGCCCGGCGCGGGGGATCGTTTTCATGTTTTGGATGACATTGTACAGGCGCGTGAGATCGCTTTGAGTAGGGCCGCCGGAAGCCGTGCTCAGGCTTTGTCGGGAAGCACTACAAAGGTTTCGTTTGAAAAGTTCCAAGAATTACTACAAGAAGGTCAGTTGGGTAAAAAGCCAGAGCGTTCACGACTGAATCTCATCGTTCGAGCAGACACGCGTGGTTCTCTCGAGGCGATTGATAACGAACTTGCGAAGTTTGACCACCCCGAAGTTGAGATAAGAGTTTTGCAACGCAGCGTAGGCGGAGTTACGCTTGCCGACGTGACACTTGCGTGTGCTTCCGAAGGAGTGGTACTAGCATTTAACTCGATGCCAGATGACGCGGCAAGAAATCTTGCAGAAGAAAGAGGAATCGAGATACGAAGATACGATATTATTTACAAGTTAGCCGATGACATACGCCTTCTTATTGAAGGTAAGCTTCGTCCTGAAGAAAGGATTGTTGAATTGGGGCGAGCCTTGGTTAAACAGGTGTTTCAGATTAGTCGTGTTGGTTCGATTGCCGGGTGTTACGTCTTGCAGGGTATCATTCAGCGAGGTTGCAGGGTTAGAGTCAATCGAGATGGCCGAACCATAGGAGATTATCAACTGGATACTCTTCGGCGGATAAAAGAAGACGTTAAGGAGGTTGCTCGCGGTCTAGAGTGCGGTATTAAATTAGTTGGATTCAACGACATCAAGCAAGATGATGTTTTGGAGGCTTATAGGGTTGAGCAGGTTGCCAGAAAATTGGAGTCTTGAGTTTCTTGTTTCCGATACATTACTTTTAGTTTTTTCCAGATCCCTTAACTGTTGTGTCCTGTGACTAGTCGCCGTCAATTAAAAGCCGCCGAGGCTATTCGTGAGGTCATTTCGACCTCGATACTTACGGAGGTTCGTGATCCGCGAGTGCAAGGGGTCACGGTGTTGGGTGTTCAGATTTCTCCGGATATGCGTGAAGCTAAAGTTTTTGTTAGTGTAATGGGAGACCAAGAGGGGAGGGCCCGATCACTTGAGGGACTTCGAAACTCTGCCGGTTTTTTGCAAGCAAGGATCGCTAATCGTATTGATATGCGTTACACGCCAAAGCTGTTTTTTTGTTTCGATCAGGGTATCAAGAACATAGCGACGGTGGCAAGTATTTTGAATAAAATTCGCAATGAGCAAAGCCCAAAGAGTGTGGGTAACTCTTTGTCTGGTGAATCTTCGGTCTCAGCAAACGAAGTTTCGGATGGCAAAACTGTGAGTGCTCCGGCTAAGGCAAGCGATAGACATTAGTAGCTTCGTGTTTCCTCTGGTTTGAATAGAGGCAGGCTGATCATCTTTTTATTTTAACTCTATTCTTCTGATTTGTTGATATGACCTCCAAGAATCGTGCTGCCTTAATCGTAAAACTTCAGGGTTTGCTAAAGAAGTATTATAAGGCTGCTCCGACCAACCAGGGACGGCCATTGTTAGAACATGTACTATATGGGGCTCTATTGGAGGAGTCGCCCTACGACCTAGCAGATGAAGCCTACGCGAAGTGTGAACAAGAGTTTTTTGATTGGAATGAAGTACGCGTTACGTCAGTAACAGAACTTGCGGAGGTTCTCTCCAATTTGCCTTGCCCGACGTCTACCGCGGTTAGGCTGAAACGTTGTCTGCAAGGCGTATTTGAGACTTTTTACTCATTTGATATTGACCATTTACGTAAAGAGAATTTAGGAAAGGCAGTAGCGAAATTTGAATCAATGCCGGGTATAAGCCCTTTTGTTGTAAATCATGTTTGTCAACATGGGTTGGGTGGCCATGCGATTCCTCTCAATTCTTCGGCATTAAAGCTGTTGGTTATGGTGGGTATTGTGACACCACAGGAAGGCCGAGTTGGAAAGGTTTCAGGTCTTGAAAGGGCCATTCCGAAAAACAAAGCAATTGAATTTGCTTCATGTTTACATCAAGCGGCAGTGCAGTTTGCCAGTAGCCCGTTAGATACATCGGTCCGAGATCTGGTGTCTGGGGTTAATCCAGACGCTGACTTGTTTGCGATGGCTCCCGAGGTGGTTGGAAAAAACTTCAAAAAGGAAAGCAACAAAGCGCCTAATGTTGCTGGTGTTCAGCCTGCTGACACTGTACAGTCGCTTAAGATCTCAGCGTTTTTGAAGTCAAATAAGGTTTTAGATAAAGGAAAAGACACTGATCGTGGTGGTGCGAGTATTGCGAAGTTTGGAGGCTTAAAGTCGCCAAAAGCTTCAACAAAGCCAAAGAAGGTTGACTTGCCTAAATCAGTGTCTCCAAAATCTCCTAAGGTCACCCAAAAGACTGATGGAGACGAGCCCGAAAAGGGACGGAAAGTTGTTCATCCCAAACAGGAAAAGATGCAAACTCGGCCCCCTGCTGAATTGAACACCAGTAAATCAGCAGTACGCAAGCTTCCCGTATCAAAAAACACCCCAACTGCTAAGGTGACCTCTTCTGCTCAGGACTCGAAGCCAGGAGCAAAGACAACAAGTAAAGGGAAAGTTGCCGGAAAACAGGACAAATCTACGAGCCCATCGAAAAATGATATACTCGGAAAGATTAGCTCGGCGAATAGTAAGAAAAAGAAGTCAAAGCCATCTGGTACTGCTATTCCGGGAAGTCACAAGTTGACTAAGCGGAAGCCGAGATAGGTAGGCATTTCGACAATTCACCCACAAGTCTTAAATGTGTCATGGCGGGACACTCGCATTGGGCAGGAATAAAGCATAAGAAGGCGGTAGTCGATAGCAAGAGGGGTAAACTGTGGAGTCGATTGAGTAAGTCGATAATTGTTGCAGCGAAATTGGAGGAGGGGACCCAGAACGAAATTTTCGATCGCGGTAAGCTATCGATGATGCTAAGTCGATCAGTATGCCAAAGGAGAATATAGAGAGAGCTATAAAACGAGGTATTGGCGAGCTAGACGGGGGGCACCTCGAAGAGTTGATATATGAGGGGTATGCATTTGGCGGAGTCGCAGTTATTTGTGATATTGTGACCGACAATCGCAATCGGACGGCTTCAGAGGTTAGGGCTATTTTTTCAAAGTTTTGAGGAATTTTAGGATCAGCAGGGTGTGTTTCGTATCTATTTGAAAGGAAAGGTTTGGTCATATTTTCCGAGAGCGCTGATGAAGGTGCGGTGATGGAAATGGCGATGAGTGCCGGTGCGGAAAATTTAGAGATTAGCCAGCAAGGCAAGTTGATAATTTATTGCCCACCTGATGTCTTCGGTGAATTTCTAGCAACTATTAAGTCTAATGAGTTACAGGTTGAATTTGCGGAAGTCGCTCGCATCCCGCGCTCAAGGCTTGATCTAGATGAATCGATACTTGGGAAAGTTATTCCCTTAATCGAGTCGTTGAAAGAACGTGATGACATTGACGTCGTGAATTCAGATCTTACTAATCCGACAATAAATATTTGAGTATTTGCCTCGTCAGCAGAATCTGTGGGTTCGATTTGGCTCAGGAAGCTTTCCGAACTGGTGATATAGGGCGATTTCAACCGCTTCATATGACTTGAAACCGTAGCCCTTTTTCAATGCCAGCTTC
>Ga0164293_10000760_pt1 | contig 26614 bp, 16 predicted proteins | sample GEODES118metaG_FD_111487 | JGI IMG/M metagenome (GOLD analysis project Ga0164293, IMG submission 111487) | Eutrophic lake water microbial communities from Lake Mendota, Wisconsin, USA - GEODES118 metaG | ecosystem: Environmental > Aquatic > Freshwater > Lake | place: USA: Lake Mendota...
CATGCATTTTGCTGTAGGTGATCTTTATTTGGGTAAGGTTAAAAAATTGATTCCTGGCCTTAATGCCGCATTTGTGGATGTAGGATTTGAAAAAGATGCATTCTTGCATTATACCGATCTTAGCCCCTATGTAAAATCGATCATCAAGTATACCCAAATGGCCATGAATGACAAAACGCCAAATGGATTTGATTTTGCCAAGTTTCAAACAGAACCAGAAATAGTTAAAAGCGGAAAAATTAATGAGGTACTCAATGGCAAGCCCAATGTTTTGGTACAAATTCTAAAAGAACCCATTGCTGCCAAAGGACCTAGATTGAGTTGCGAAATTTCATTGCCAGGTAGATTTGTAGTGGTTACTCCTTTTAATGAAATTGTTGCTGTTTCTAAAAAAATTCATTCTTCCGAAGAGCGTAAGCGATTGCATAAAATTGTAGAAGCTATTCGACCAAAGAATTTCGGCATCATTGTACGTACCGCTGCAGAAGGAAAAAGCACTGCAGAATTACATCAAGATCTTTTAGCCATTATTGATAATTGGAAAAGTATTCAAGCCAATTTAAAAGGTGCAGTTGCGCCTATTCGCATATTAAGCGAAGAAACAAAAACCACCAGCATACTGCGCGATTTATTAAGTGCTGATTTTAATAAAGTAGTAGTAAATGATAAAAATTTATTTACCGTTACTCAAAATTATATTCAGAGGATTGCACCAGATAAAACAGATATTGTTACTTTGTATCAAGGTGGCGGATTGCCGATTTTTGATCAATATGGCATTACCAAACAGGTAAAGGCTTCATTCGGAAAAACAGTGAACCTACCTAGTGGTGCCTATTTAATTATTGAGCACACAGAAGCATTGCATGTGATTGATGTGAACAGTGGCTATAAAAGTGTGAGCAATAATCAAGAAGAGAATGCCCTACAAACCAATATGGAAGCGGCTGAAGAGATTTCACGCCAATTACGATTAAGAGATATAGGAGGAATTATTGTGGTGGATTTTATTGATATGAAATTGCCAGACAATAAGCGAAAAGTACAGGAAGCCATGGAAGGTTTTATGAAACCAGACAGAGCAAAGCATTCTGTATTGCCTATTTCTAAATTTGGCTTGATGCAAATCACGCGTCAGCGAATGCGCCCCGAAGTAAATATCAATACATCAGAATCTTGCCCTGTTTGTAATGGTTCAGGGAAAATTACTTCTACATTGTTATTAGAAGATGAAATAGAAAAGCGCTTGTATTATTTAAGTTCTCATGCGCACAAGAATCTCACACTTACGGTTAATCCGATTGTTTATTCGCATTTAACCAAAGGGTTCTTTAGTAATATTGTAAAGCGTTGGAGTAAGAAATTTAAGACCAAAATAAAAATCAAAGAGAATACCAATTATCATATCATTGAGTTTAAGTTTTTCAATGAACATGAAGAAGAGATAAAATTATAATCAGCAAAGATAATTGAGGATGATGTGGCTTTTAGATTCCCGCACATAATCAAACAAAAAAATTTCAAAAACAAAAGCCATCTCTCGATTAAGAGGATGGCTTTTATATTGAATGTATTTTACTTTTGTTATTAGAAATGTCTCAAAGCCATTGCACTTAATGCAGCACCTCTTGCAGTTCCAATTGCAGCCAGTGTAATAATTCTTCCGCTAGACAAGGTTGCGCCTAAATTGAATGTAGCAACTACCGTTTGAGTACCCGCTAATTTTACTCTAAGTGTATAAGCAGTACCTCCAGGGATTGGAGCAAAAGTTGATAATGCAGTAGCATTAGGAGTAGCTCCCAAATAGGTTCTATTGGTTAAAGTAACACTGTCAGGTGTTGCAGCACTAGTTCTTAACAAGGTAAGATCCACAGCAGGAGCCAAAGGAGCTAAATGCAAGAAACGCACATGCACATTGGTTCCTGTAGGTGGAGTTAAATTGTCGGATAATTGAACAGAACGCAATGCAGGAGTTCCAGATGCTAGCAAAGTATCATAAGCTACAACAGTATACGCCTTCAAAGCATCGAACTGTAAAGTTGCATTAATCACATTGGTTCTACCAGAATCAGGAGAAACCTTTATATTTCTTGTACCTGGTGTAATGGGCATATAAGCACCGCCATTTCCTACGCCGCCGCCAGCAGAAACTGTACCATAGGTTAAACGACGACTTCCATTTGATAATAGACCATCCACCAATACATCTACTGCTGGAGCACCTGGTGCTGCATGAATAAATGCCACTGTTGCGCTGGATTGTGCAGTTAATTCAAGTGCTTGCTTTTCGCATGAAGCAAATAATAAACCTGCACCAATTGTTAAAATATTAAATAATTGTTTCATTGAATAAGTTTTAAGTACCATAAATTAATAACCTGCATTTTGTGACATACTAGGATTAGCATCTCTCTCACCTTGAGGAATTGGCCAAACCCAAGAACGATTGGATGTTGCTAATGTAGACTGTGTTGTTGGAGCAACTACTACTCCACGATTGATCGTACGAGTTGTTCTCTTTAGATCCAACCAGCGATGTCCTTCCATGAATAATTCTTTTCTTCTCTCTAATTCAATGGCAGCTGTTAAAGCGGCACCAGATTCGGTTCCATTTACAAAACCATTGATGCGGGCTGCTCTTAAAGTATTTAAATCATCCAAAGCCAATGCTGACTGAGAGGAGTTAGCTCTTGCCTCTGCACGAATAAGGTACATTTCACCTGTTCTAAATGCTTTCCAATCTACTACTCCATCTAATGCAGTTCCTTTTCCTAAATACTTCACAACAACCAAACGGCTATTGGCTCTAACAGGGGTAGCTGTTGTCGCATAACCTCTTCTTACACTTACGCCAAATCTCACATCATTTAGTTCGTTAATAGTAGCAAATAAATTATTGTCGCCTTCAAATTGAGAACGATTAATTGGTGGACTAAAAACATCACCAGCTAAACGACTTAAGAATTCTCCAGTGTTGAATAAACTTGCAAACGCTACTTCACTTACACTTTGATCTCTCCAAATAAGCGGGAAAGTAGCTCTATTGGCCAAAGGCAGTGCATTGATCACTGCAGTTGAAGCGGTGATGGCTGTTGGCCAATCTTTAGCATACAATGCAACCCTAGCTTGAATAGCATTTAAACCAGTCAAATCGATATAGTATCTAGTAGTAGCAGGATTGATTGGCCTATCAATGCTAGCAAATGCTGTACGCACTGTAGCAATATCTGCATAAATGGCATCATACACTTCCTTAACTGTTAATCTGCTTGGCTTTGAAGAAGCAGGTGAATTTTCTAAAACAGAAAGCGTAACATAAGGAATTGCTGCCGAAGTACTGTTTCTATCTAGATTGTCTGCGAAAAATTTCATTAGATCAAAATGAGCCAATGCGCGGATTGCTATAGCCTGTCCTTTGATTCTATTGATCCTGGTTTGGTTAGCAGCACTGCTGAATTTATCAATATTGTTGATAATGATATTGGCATTATTGATCACACTCCATCCTGCCAACCATGTTTCGGCAATAGTACCATTTTGTGGTGTGTATGCCCAGTCGGTCATTTCGATAAAATTAACCAAAGACTCAGGTGTTTGAACCAGGTTATCTGTCATCATATCTGCCATTACAGATTGATTTCTTCCATAATAACCTAAACCCCTCATAGAAGTGTATGCAGCGCTTAGAGATGTTTCAAAATCATCTAGAGATTTGAATGCATTTTCTAATGTTGCTGAATGCGTAGGGTTTTTTTCTACGGCTTTTTCGCAACTGATAGTAGCAAGAATCAGTACTGCAGCAAAAGAAATTTTTATAATATTTTTCATGTAATTACTTTTTTATATTTTTTTTAGAAACCAACTGATAATCCAAATGTCAACGTTCTCAATGCAGGATACTGTGCACCGGTAAGCGCTCCATTAGACAATTCAGGATCAAATCCTAAGAACTTAGAACCAGTCCAAAGATTTTCGCCCATTACAAAGAATCTTGCTGAACTAATTTTCAAGCTTTTTGCAACTGAAGGAGCTAAATTATAGGCAAATTGCAGATTGCGCAAACGCAAGAAACTTCCGTCTTCAATAAATCTAGTGGTAGATGTTCTAATTGTTTGATTGGCTCTTGGGATATTGGTAATATCTCCTGGTTTTCTCCATTCTTTGGCAACTTCAACCCACATATTGTCTCCAAAATAACTTGGATTCTCTACGTTAGCACGATCGTTGTTGTAAACCAAGTTTCCAAAAACATAAGAGAAGAATACACTTAACTCAAATGATTTGTAAGTAAACTTATTGGTAAATCCACCATAAAAAGGAGCATCCCTAGTACCAAAGATTTGACGATCATTTACATCATCGAATAATTCAGTTAATACGCCATTTGGTCTGCGGTAAATTGCATTTCCATTGGCAGGATTTACGCCTTCATACTTTACCAAGAAATTGCTATTCAAAGGATGTCCAATTCGCTGAATAGTTACACCACCAACAATTCCAATCGGTGGTGTAGTTGGAGTTAACTCCAATACTTTATTTCTATTAACGGTGAAGTTGATATTGGTTGTCCAACGGAAATCACGTGTTTTGATGTTTTCTGTGATCAACGTAAATTCCCATCCGCGGTTTTGTACTCTACCAATATTGGTGTTCAAAGAAGTAAAGCCAGTTGTTCTAGACAATTGATTGTTTAAGAACAAACGATTGGTAATATCATTGTAGAAATCAACTCCAAAAGTAATTCTACCTTTTAAGAAAGTGGCATTGATACCAATATTGAATTTCTGTCTTTCTTCCCAAGTTAATTCTTGGTTAGGTAATTGGCTGATTCCAGGACCTGGAACTCCAGCATAAGTTCTATTTGTAAATAATTCTCTTGAAGCAAAATCACCAATACCCTCTTGGTTACCTACGGTACCGTATGAAGTTGAAAGTTTTAACGTTTCAACAAATTTTACATTTTTAAAGAAATCTTCGTCACTGATCATCCAACCAGCTCCAACTGTGTAAAATGTTGCAAAACGATTGTTTGCTCCAAAACGAGATGATCCGTCTCTACGTACAGATGCATTTAAAAAATACTTGTTTTTAAAGCTATATGATCCAATTCCAAAGAAAGAAATCAATGCGTTCTCTGTTCTATTTTCTCCTACAGAAGGGATATAAGTTGCAGAACCATTAGTTATACCTGCACCATTTTGAAAATTACCAGTTAAACCAAATCCGCTGTAGTTAAAGCTCGAAAAAATCCTATTTACAAACTCATTGTAAACCCCTACACTAAAATCGTGATCACCAATTTTTTTAGCATAGTTTAAAGAAGTAGTTCCTGTATAACGAGTTAGTTTTCTTGAAGTTTTAGCATATACTCCATTGTTTCCTGTTTGACCTTGTCCTGCAACACTGAAGCGTGTAAATAAAGTGGTTTGATCCCAATCTTCATAGTCTACACCCCACTGTGTTCTAAAGCTTAATCCTTTTAAAATGAAAGGCAATTTAGCTTCCATAAAAGCAGAAGCGATGATTTTCATTTCTTTGGTTCCACGATTTGTTTCGTTCATATCCTGAACCGCATTTGGCTGACCTGATACGAATTGCTGGTAAGCTCCAGTTGGTGTGAATGGACGTTCGTATGGATTTGCCCAACGAATCGCATTCAAAGGAGATGCAATTCCGGTATTACTTTCTGTAGTATTTTCATAATTACTCCAACCAACATATGAATTAACACCAAACTTTAGATTTTGAGAAGCAGAATGGGTTAAATTCATTCTACCACTGTATCTTTTTAACCCTGTTTTCTGGATTGTTCCGGTTTGATTAAACAATGAACCAGAAACATAGAAAGAGGTTTTTTCATTTCCACCACTTGCACTTAATTGATGGTTATTGGTAATACCAGTTTGTGTAATCTCATCTTGCCAATTGGTATTGATTTTACGAAGACTGTCTAATTCGGCAGTAGTCCATCCATAAGGATTTCCGCGTGCAATTTCATAGTCCAGTTTCTCATTGGTATTCATTACTACCAGTTTATTTACCGGGAAACGAGACTGACCATATTGCGCATTGTACTCAAATTTGGTCTTACCCAATTTACCTTGTTTGGAAGTAATAACGATAACCCCATTTGCACCACGAGAACCGTATTGAGCGGTAGTAGAGGCATCTTTTAATAAACTAATGCTTTCGAAATCATTCGGGTTGATAGACGAAAAGTTGGCAGCTGAAATTTGTACACCATCTAAAATATACAATGGTTCAGTAGTTCCGTTTACAGAACCCACCCCACGTATAATTACCCTTGCTGCTGCACCTGGTTGACCAGAGTTGGCTTGAATTAAAGCACCAGAAGCTTGACCTTGTAACATTTGATCGAATGAACCGATTGGCGTGTTTTTAAAGGCCTCAGCTTTTACAGTAGAAATAGCACCTGTTACCTGACGCTTTTGCAAAGCTTGGTAACCAGTTACCACTACTTCGTTCAAGGATTTATCTCCAGGAACAAGTTGAATGTTTTGCGAGGTGGCACCAACAGTAATTTGTTGATCATCAAAACCAACATAACTTAAAGTTAGTTTTTTAGCAGTGCTAGGAACAACCACCGAATAAGTACCATCGGCTTTTGTTACTCCTAATCCTTTTCCATTTAGGCTAATGGTAACGCCAGAAAGCGGTGTTCCAGTTTGCGCATCTGTAACTTTACCTGTTACAGTGGTGTTTTGTGCGAGTAGCGTAAGAGACGCAAATACAATAGCACAAAAACTGAGTAATAATCTTTTTCTCATTTAGTTTAGTTTTTGGTGTAACTACCACTTATCATGATAATCGACCGCGAATCTAAGAGAAAAACAAATTACTGTTAAATTTATTTAACTTTTTTTTTACTCTTGTTGAGGTTTTTTTTAATAAATTGAATTAATTGTTAAACAGGGCCCATTTTTATAGTTTCCTTTATTTTTTCACAAAAATCCTTGGATTAACGGTGATTTATCGGCAATTGCATCTAAAATATTTGATTTGCATTTTTAGTGTTGTTATTACTCCATTTTTAAAAAAAGTAATTTTCCTCAGCCAATACCTTACAAAAAATTGTTGATTAATAATTATCAATAAAAGTTCAGAAAAGCGGGCCTTAAAAAAGGCCCGCGTACTAAAAAATTAAACAAGAGAAACTAGAGATTCTTTATTTAGGATTTTTAACTGGTGCGCTTCCAGAAGCAGCTGGGTTATACACCAACTCATTATCTGGAACATCCCAATAATCTAAATAACCATATTTTATTGTTGCATTGGTACTAAGCACTCCTGTATTGGTAATAGCTACAGCACCAGTTCTGCTAGAAGCTGGGTCGCTTACTCCCCATCTACGTGCATCATAAAAAGAAATTCCACGGAAAGCACAAACAACTCTACGCTCTCTTCTTAGCTCTTCTCTTGCTTGCGCTAGCGTTAAACCAGTTCCGGCAACAGCAGGAAGCCCTGCACCTTGAAGTGTTCTAACGCCATCAATGATAGCCAATCCAGCTTCTATCTGGCTTGTGTTGATTAAGGCTTCAGCTTTCATCAATTGATTTTCTTCATAATCTACTGCTACATGTAATTCATATGCACCTGGAGTAGATCTTGCATAAACTACTACACCTGGTAAACCTGTTCCACCATCAACCAATGCCCATCTTGTAAAATGCGCTTGACCACGATCAGCTTGACCTAAATAAGGAGTTGTTGTTTTTAAATTTTGATCTTTACGCTTATCGCCAGTTTTAAACTCTTGTGCAAAACGCTCAGAGATTTTATATGTGGCTCCACCAGCTAAGCTAGAATAAGTTCTTCCCATTACAAACTGACCGTTTGTATACAAATCACCTCTAGCATCTGTACGTGCAGTAAAAATATTATCAGTTGCTGTAATTCCAGCATTTGCAAGTGCTAAAACTGCTGTCCAATCTGCATTGGTCATTGTAGCAGTAGTTTTATTCACCAACAAATTTCTAGCTTTTAAAGAGGCAACATTGCGCTCCAACATAGCAGGAGTTTGTGGTGCACCTTTTCCAACTTGAAAATAAGAAGGAATTATGCTGGTCAACAAAGTAGTATATACAGTAAGATCGGTAGCGGTTTTTGCAGCAGCAACAGCTTTGTCTAAATTTGAATTTGCTTCTTCAATGATCTTCTCTTTAGTAACATAATTACCGTTAGTAGCAAAAGAAGTATTATTAATTAAGCCTGCATAATAAATAGAACCAATTCGGCTATATGCATAACCCTTCCACCAATAAGCCCATGCTTTAATAGCAGCTTTTTTAGAAGTAGCGTCTCCTGTAAAACTTACAGCATCTGCCTTCTCAATCAACAAATTACATGCACCAATTAAACTGTACATATGAGCCCACTCATAATACAAGAAATTATTTCCTGCTTGTGAATTGGTATTTGATTGACGAACTAATGCATATTGAGTGTTCGGAGAATTTGGATTAACAACGGTAGTACCATTATCATGTGTAACTGAATTTGGGCAACCCAATTGATTTAGGTAAGCATTGGCAGCATCAGCTCCTAATACATCACCCATCATTTCATGAAAACCCATTGCTCCACTAAAGAATGGTCCAAATACACCATCGGCGTATTTTAAAGTTCTAAAGCCAGTAATATAAACTCCTCCTGTAGCAAAAGTGGTAATACCAGTTTCAGAATTTAACGCATCAGGAGTTGGGTTATTGGGGTTACTAACCGTTAATTCTTTTTTACAGCTTGCGCCTAACAATATTCCAGCTAGTGCAAAACCATGTATATATTTTTTCAATCTCATTTTATAAAATTTAAGGGTTAAAATCCAATATTAAGGCCAATCATATAGCTTTTGATATTTGGAATAGTATTGTGGTCTACTGCACGATCCCATGCTGAATTATTTGTTCCAGAGCTAACTTCAGGATCGTATCCAGAATACTTGGTGATAGTTGCAATATTTCTTCCTGATAATACCAATTGCAATTTGTTGATTCCTTTGATATGAACAAATTTTGCAAAATCTACTCCAATAGAAATATTACGCAATCTCCAAAAAGAAGCATCTTCCATAAAATAACTCTTTGTACCATTTGCCGCACGTACAGCATAAGCTCCGCGATAAAATGCAGACCAAGCTTCTGTTTGACCATCAATATTAATAGGTTTACTATAATCGGCATGAATACCATCACGATACATCCACTGTTTAGTTTGGTTGTATAAATTACTACCGCTTACCCAATCCCATTGCATACCTAGCGTTACAATACCTTTATAGGAAGCACTGTTGATGAAAGACATATTAAAGTTAGGATTTGGATCACCTAAACCAAATCGACCAGCAGAAGCATAAGGTTGACGTGTAGTTTTATTAACTACATAACCATTGCTTGCTACTACATAATCTTTTTGCTCTGCAAGCGGAATAATTGGATTACCGTTAGGGTCTAACTCTCCTATAGATTTAGGGAAAATATATCCATAGATCTGTCCGATCTGCTCTCCGGCTCTAATGATATATTGTGAACTACCAGCTGCAGATTGTTTGATTATTTCTGCACCATTCAATACTTTATCTACATAAGATTTTTGCTTACTGAAGTTAGTAGTGAAATCCCAGTTCCAATCTTTATTACGGTAAACATTTAAGTTTAATGAAGCTTGAATTCCATTAGACTTTAAAGTCATAGAGTTGGTTAACTGACGACCAATTCCAATGCTAGGCGCAACATCTACACGATCAATTACATTTTCAGATGTTCTATTCCAATAGGTAAAAGAAAGTCCAGCATTGCTAAACCAATTACCCTTGCCTAATTTAAATCCAAAATCTGTTCCGATTTCTAATTCTTTTGCAACTTCTACCTCTAAATTAGGGTTAGCGTTAGCAATTGGAGTAGATAAACCTGTTTGATTACCGATAGTAGCAGTTGTTAAGATAGGGAAACGATCGTATGCACCTGGTTGAATTCCAGCCTCACCATAAGCGGCACGAAGTTTCCATTCATTAATTACTTTACTGATACTGGCATTCTGCCAAAAATTAAAACTAGAAGGTCTTAAGTAGAAATCTCCACGAGGAAAAGTAAATGGAGTAGATCCTTGACCAAAAGCAGATGAATAATCTGAACGTAAGCCAGCACTAATACCAGCAAGTTCACCCCAGTCAAAATGTTGGTTTACTAAAATACCATAAGTAACAAATTGAGAAATCTGGTCTCTAGCTATGCTATAAACAGCCATATTACTCGCTCTGTATGGAGAAAAATCTGGCGCATTTGAACCGTAGGTCCAATAATCTGTTGTTTTGCTATTTCTGTAATCCCATCCTACTAATGTGGTAGATTTCAATGGAATATTCAATTTAAAATCTTTCTCAAAGTCGAACTTAATGTTTGCATTTGCAGTAAAGTTTTGAAAAGTACTTGTAAACACTCTCTCATTTATTTCACCAGACTCACTTCCTGTTGTAGGAGAAGCAAATGAAGTTCTTGGTGAATAAAACTCAGCCCAATACTGCCAGAACTCTGCACCTTCATTTCCAATCTGGTCTTTGATCTCATAACGAGAATTGTAAGTGCTTCTATTGATACCATATTTAGCATCTAACTCTACAAAACGATTTAAGCGATAGTTTAAATTAAAGTTTTGTATTAGATCGATTGTTTGATCAGAAACATTGGCGTTCTCTACTACATAATTAAAATTGTAACCATTAACACCAGTTGCATCCCCAAAATAGGGCGACATTTTTCCTTGTGCATCACGGTCTAAATAGTTGGCAAATGGACGTGAGTTGTTGATCGCATACAACATATTTCTTCCAGAAGGATCCAATTGGGTATCATTGGTTCTAACTATTTGAGTAATTGAACGAAACTTTAATCCCTTAGCCAATTCAACGCCAATATTTGCGGTTAAATTGGTTCTTGCATAATCACCATTGTTTTTAAATACAGTTTCTTGACGTGAATCTGTTAATAAAAAAGAGAAGTCTGTTTTTTCTGTAGCACCACTGATATTAATAGAATTATTAAAAGCTTGTGCTTTTTGAAAGAACATATCGTAGTGATTGTACCAAAGCAGATTCTTGTTATACGGTTGATTTGATTTACTTGACGCAGAAATTAAATTAAACACAGGATTGGTTAAGTATGATCCAGTAGTTTTATCAAAAGACAATGGCACACCAGCACCATCAACAACTTCACCAGCAGCATTAACCGCAAATGAATGTGTTTGTGATTTATTTACATTTCCAATATTGAGTAATTCATTGGTAACCATATTAGAAGATACATTGATACTTACTTTACCCATCTTTCCCTTTTTAGAAAACAATTGGATAACACCATTAGCACCCTGAGCACCATATAATGTACTTGCAGCAGGTCCTTGAACAACCTCTACTCTTTCAATTCCGTTTAGATCCAAATTTTCTAAACCAGTAGATGCAATTTGAATACCATCTAAAAGAATCATTGGAGCAGTAGAACCATTGATAGAGTTAATACCTCTTAATAGAATTTGTGTAGGTGAACCTGGACTACCATTTGTAGTACTAATTTGAGCACCAGCAATTTTACCAACCAATGCACTACCAATATCTACAGTTGGAACAGCAGGAATTTTATCAGCAGTAATTGCTTCAACAGCAATAGCTAGTTTTTTCTTACTAGTAGCCACACCAACTCCTGTTACTACAACTTCACTTAATGCTTTAGTATCCGTCACAAGTTTAACCAATAAATTGCTTGATTTGGCACTTACTTCTTGGTTTTCAAATCCAATTTCTGAAACAATTAAAATAGCTCCAGTTTTTACTTTAATTGAAAAAGCACCATTTGCATCGGCACTTACTCCATTTTTTGTACCTTTTTCAAGCACAGATGCTCCGGCTAGAGCATTTCCTTTGTCGTCTACTACTTTTCCAGTAATAGTAGTTGTTTGAGCCAAACCAGTCGAAAGGACCAATAGAAAGGCACAAAAACTAATCAGCAGTTTTTTTCTCATGTAATAAATTTTAGGTAAATAGACCTTTTATCAGGTTAATTGACCGTCGAAGTAACTAAATAGCTGCGCTAAATGTTAACGATTTATTAATTTTAATGTGATTTTAAGCTTTAAAATGATTATTTCTTATCTTTTTTATTGACTCGGCAATATATTAATCTACTAATAATCCATGCTAGTAAGCATTTTATCAATTTTTTATAATTAAATAAAAAGATTTTATAATTATTCCATTTAGCTATAATTGATTAAAATTTGAACCCTAAAACATCAAGTTTTTGGCAAAAAAACAGCCGATTTTGGATGAATTAGCATAAATAATCGGCAAACAACCATAACAAAAAAATAAATAAAGAGGGTTTATTCTTATTAAACTTATATATAATATATAAACAACTAATAGCCCATTTAATTTATGGATATTATACCTGATTGTTCAATTTTTTGAGTGATTATCTCAAAAAAATAATTTTGAGATGTGGCCCATTATTGTAATTTAGTGGAAGAATTTAATGGGTTAGTAAGTAATGGGGCCAGCAGCAATGTTGGCCCTTTTGCTTTTAAGAAATACCTACTATTTTATACCTATGAGCAAAATTAAAACCGCCTTTTTCTGCAATAACTGTGGCTATGAAAGTACCAAATGGATTGGTAAATGTCCTTCATGTAATGAATGGAATAGTTTTACACAAGAAGTAATTCATAGTGGTGATGCAAAAGAAAAAACAACCTGGGAAGATTACCCAGAAACAAAAAAAATTACAAAAACTGTTGCTTTAAGTGATGTTACTGTTCAGGAAGAAAAAAGAATTGTTACCAAAGACTCCGAACTAAACAGAGTACTTGGAGGTGGAATTGTTCCTGGTAGTTTAATTTTAGTTGCGGGTGAACCTGGTATTGGAAAAAGTACGTTGTTTTTACAAAATGGTTTGCTTATTAACCAACTTCGCGTTTTATACATCAGTGGAGAAGAAAGTGAGCAACAAATTAAAATGCGTGCCGATCGATTAAAAGTTTCGAACGATAATTTTTACTTGCTTACAGAAACAGATACCAATATCATCTTTAAAGAAATCAAAAAATTAAAACCACAATTGGTAATTGTAGATTCAATTCAAACCATTCAATCCAATTTAATTGATTCATCTGCCGGAACAGTTTCGCAAATAAGGGAATGCGCAGCAGCATTTCAACGTTTTGCAAAAGAAACCAATACCCCTGTTTTTTTAATTGGTCATATTACCAAAGATGGTGCTATTGCTGGGCCAAAAATTTTAGAGCATATGGTGGATACTGTTTTGCAATTTGAAGGAGATCGACATTATGCTTATAGAATTTTACGCACGCTTAAAAACAGATTTGGCAGTACATCGGAATTGGGTATTTATGAAATGACAGGAGAAGGCATGCGAATAGTTACCAATCCATCAGAAATTTTAATAGCTCAAAGAGAAGAGGTACTCAGCGGAAGTGCTATTGCCGCTGCATTAGAGGGCATGAGGCCATTATTGATCGAAGTTCAAGCATTGGTTACCACCAGTGTGTATGGAACCCCCCAAAGAACAGTTACCGGATTTGATTTAAGACGCTTGCAATTGTTATTAGCAGTGCTAGAAAAAAGAGGGGGCTTTCAATTTGGGATGAAAGATGTTTTTGTAAATATTGCTGGTGGAATAAAAATAGAAGATCCTTCGATAGATTTAGCAGTGATTTGTGCATTGCTTTCTTCATATGAAGACAACCCACTTCCTAAAGCAGTTTGTTTTGCAGGGGAAGTAGGTTTAAATGGAGAAATTAGAGCAGTCAATAGAATTGAACAAAGAATTGCTGAAGCTCAAAAATTAGGATTCGAAAAAATAATTGTTTCTCGCTACAACAAAAAAAGTTTCGATCCTAAAAATTATACCATTCAAGTAATTGCACTTAGCAGAGTAGACGAAGTATACCAACAATTGTTTTAATCCGTTAAAAAACAATTTATTTTTCGGTATTTACTATGCAATGAAATGGTGCTTCAATGAAATTTGTGGATGATTTCATCACTCCAAAAAATCAATACCGCCATTCAGCATTTATTGTATCCGCATTTTTGCAGTGGGTGCGGAGTTGATTTTATTAGTACAAAAGAATTTTTGTGTGCAAAATGCAATGGCTTATTACCACTTACTCGGTTCAGCCATATTCCTTTCAATCCGATCGAAAAAATTTTCATTGGAAGATTGCCAATATATGCAGCCGGTTCGATGTATTATTTTACCAAATCAAGTTTATTACAACATATATTGATGCAATTAAAATACAATAACAATAAAGAAGCTGGCTTTTTTTTGGGAAAGCAATTAGGGATTTTATTAAAAGCAACTGATCGTTTTAATTCAATTGATTGCATTATTCCACTACCACTTCACCCCAAAAAACAATACCAAAGAGGATACAACCAAGCCGACCTTATTGGGGATGGAATTGCTTCAGTTTGGCCAAAAAAACTGTTAAAAAAGGCGGTTTCCAGAAAAATGTATACAAAAACCCAAACCCAAGAGAGCAGAATTAGCCGTTGGGAAAATATGGAGGGGGTGTTTGAAGTAAGGGATCCAAATTCCCTTAGAGGCAAACATGTACTATTGATAGATGATGTAGTTACCACAGGAGCAAGCCTCGAAGCTTGCGGATCAGCCATTCTTGCTGTTCCTGAAACTCGATTGAGCATTGCTACAGTGGCGTATACTATTTAAATATATAATATTTTACATATGTATGAGTTTTAAAATCAATTCTATTATGCCTTAGCATAGGCCTGCCATTATTTATTGATTTAGTACTAACTTCAAGTTCCAAAAAATTATCAAATGAAACTTTTAACAGCTATTGCCGCCTTTATCTTGATGAGTGCTTTCACTTTTCCTTCTAACCCTTCTATTCATGGTTTTAAAGTGAAATCAATCGAAGGTAAAACCATTGATTTCTCCAGCTTCAAAGGAAAGAAGATCTTGGTAGTTAACACAGCGTCTAAATGCGGTTATACCCCTCAATACGAAGCATTACAAAAACTGTATGAACAATACAAAGACAAATTGGTAATTATAGGTTTTCCGGCTAATAATTTTGGTGGACAAGAACCTGGCAGCGATGCAGAAGTTCAAGAATTTTGTAAGGCCAGATTTGGAGTAACATTTCCTCTTGCAAGTAAAGTGAGTGTGAAAGGAGAAGATATGGCGCCAATATACAAATGGCTTACTTCAAAAGCAGAAAACGGCGTAATGGATGCTGATATCAAATGGAATTTTGGTAAATTTCTATTAGATGAAAACGGAAAACTGATTCAATACTTCCCAAGTAAAGTAACGCCAGACAGCGAAGAAATTTTAAAGTACCTTAAATAATACAATTAAGTACTTTCGTTTAAATTAAGAGAATGTACATGCATTCTCTTTTTTATTCATTGTACACATTTAAACATGTTGTTTTCAGAAGTTATAGGTCAATCAATTACTAAACAGCATCTTGCTGAGATAGTAGAACAAAATAGGCTAAGCCATGCATTGCTTTTTTTAGGAAAGGAAGGCGTTGGCGGATTGCCATTGGCACTTGCGTTTGCCCAATATATTGTAAGCCTACCACCCGATGCACCTTTGGTAGAAGACCTTTTTGGGGGAATGACTGCATTGGCTGCCTCAACTGGTTTTATTCATCCTGATCAAATTGACCAACAGCCTTCTTTTCAAAGAGCTGCTCAATTGATTCACCCCGATTTGCATTTTACTTATCCGGTAATTACCAAAAAACCCGGAGAGAAACCTACCAGTGCAGATTATATAGAAGAATGGAGGAGTTTTATTCAATCTCATCCGTATGGAAATGTGTACGACTGGTTACAAAGTATTGGGGCAGATAATAAACAGGGCAATATTACTGCAGAGGAATGCAATAGTATTATCCGTTCGCTCAATTTAAAAAGTTTTGAAAGTAAATACAAAGTTTTGTTGTTGTGGTTGCCAGAGTACCTAGGTAAAGAAGGCAATAAATTATTAAAACTAATTGAAGAGCCTCCTCCTAATACTTTATTTATTCTCGTAGCAGAAAACGAAGAACTGATACTTCCTACGATATTAAGCAGATGTCAATTGGTTAGAATTTCTTCTTTAGAAGACAAAGAAATTGAAGAGGCATTAATTGTAAGAGCCAAAGCGGCCCCTGAAATAGCCAAACAAATCAGTGTTATATGCGAAGGCAATTATAGAGAGGCGCTTCAATTATTGCAACATGCCGATGAAGATTGGCATAGTTTATTAAAAGAATGGTTAAATGCCATGCTCAAAAAAGGACCAGCTGCACAAGTGGTATTTGTAGAGGAAATAAGCAAACTGGGTCGAGAGAAACAAAAACAGTTTCTTCGTTATTTTAATCATTTATTAGAACAAAGCATCCGAATCAGGGTTTTGGGAGAAAATGGGGTAAACCAAAGCGAGAATGAGCTTGATTTTGCAAAAAGGCTTAATAAAATAGCTTCTGTAAGCCAACAAGAAGCCATTATTGAAGAATTAGACAAAGCTTCTTACTATATAGAACGAAATGCCAATGCAAAAATGCTTTTTCAGGCACTCACCATTAAACTATACCATATCATTCAGAACAAAACCCTAATTTTGAATGATTGAAGTTTTTAAAGTGATCGCATTTTAGAAGCTGAGATTAGGGGTAATGAACTGAAAAGATTGATTACTGTGTACCCCAAAATATTATTAACCTTCTTATTTGAAGATATGGGCTGTGGATCTTGTGGAACCGGAACTCCTAACGGTTGTAAAAGCAATGGAGGTTGTAGCACAGGTGGCTGCAACAGATTAAATGTACATGATTGGTTGATGAACTTGCCTTTTAGCGATCCTGAAAGCAATTGTAAAATTGTGGAAGTAAGTTTCAAACAAGGAAGTAGAAAAGAATTCTACCGCAATACTACATTGCAATATTTTGAAAAAGGCGATTATGTAACCCTCGAAGGGGTGAGTGGATATGATGTTGGCGAAGTAAGCCTTACTGGAGAATTGGTGCGCATCCAAATGAAGAAAAAAGGAGTTGAAGAATTCAGTCCAGAAATTAAAAAAATATTACGCCGAAGCAACGATCGTGAAATCGAAAGTTTTCAAATTAGCAAGAGCAGAGAAAAAGAAATTCTTGCGCGCAGTCGTGCTATTTCTCGTTCCTTGAATTTGCAAATGAAATTAAGTGAGGTTGAAATTCAGGCTGATGGTAAAAAAGCTACTTTCTTTTATACTGCCGATGATCGAGTAGACTTTAGAGAACTCATTAAAATATTTGCAACCGACTTTAAATTTAAAGTAGAAATGCGGCAGATCGGTATTCGCCAAGAAGCTGCTAAAGTTGGTGGAATTGGAAGTTGTGGAAGAGAACTTTGTTGTAGTACCTGGTTGAATGAATTCAAAAGTGTAAACACAACTGCTGCACGTTATCAAAATTTATCGATCAATCAAACCAAGTTAAGTGGACAATGTGGTCGCTTAAAATGTTGTTTGAATTATGAGTTGGATACTTATTTAGATGCATTGCAACAATTTCCAGATTATGCAGACACATTGGATACTGCCATGGGAACTGCGCATTTAATTAAAAAAGATATTTTCAAAAACTTAATGTGGTATGTATTGCCAAACAACAATAAGCATTACCCATTAACCATTCAGCGCGTAAAAGAAATCAAAAAAATCAATCAGCAAGGTCAAAAAGTAGACGAACTGCAAGCCATTGAAATTGTAAATAGCAAACAGAAAGAAGCAGAACCAGCATTTGTAGAATTGGTTGGACAGATCAGTTTACAAACACTGGAAAAAAATGATCGCAAGAAAAGAGATCAGCAAAGAAACAGCGGGCAAGCTGGAAATAGAAATAACCGCGGAGAAGATCGTGGGCCACAACAAGGCCCTCGTGGACCTCAACAAAATAGACCACCGCAAGATCGTGGGCCACAACAAGGCCCTCGTGGACCTCAGCAAAATAGGCCGTCACAAAATCGAGGACCGCAACAAGGACCTCGTGGTCCTCAACAAAATAGGCCGCCACAAAATCGAGGACCGCAACAAGGCCCTAGAGGACCTCAGCAAAACAGGCCACCAGAAAATCCTTCCGAAGGATCACCTACAGCGCCAAAAAATGATTAATATAAAAAACGCCCCGACTCATCGGGGCGTTTTTGTTTTCAACAAGCTCACAGCTGATATTTCTATAATTGATCCATTTCGTTTTTTACAAAATCCATCAGTTGCTTGATATAAGCTGGTGTAAGATTGAATTCCAATCCTGCAGCTTTATATAATTCAGGCAAGGTTTTGGTTCCACCCAAACTCAAAGCGTTCATATAATTTTGTAGCGCTACTTGTGGATTTTGTTTGTACTGCATCCACAGGCCAATGGCTCCAAGTTGTGCAATTCCATATTCGATATAGTAAAAAGGCACTTCAAATAAATGCAATTGACGCTGCCAACCGATAGCTCTGAATTGATCTAAATCTTCATAATCAATTGCTGAGGTAGAAAATTCATTTAAAATATGCATCCATGCTGCAGTACGCTCTTCAATACTATGTTGCGGATGTTCATACACCCAATGTTGAAATTGATCGATGATAGCAATCCAAGGGAAAATGGTAATGGTTCTTTCTAGCTGATGCAATTTCGCTCTTTTTAAATCGGCTTCATTGTCAAAAAATGCACCCCAATGATTCATACTAAATAATTCCATGGCCATACTTGCTACTTCAGCAATCTCCATTGGATATTCTTTGAAAGCGCTTAATGGTAAGGGATGCGTCAAGAAAGAATGTACTGCATGGCCGCCTTCATGCACCATCGTGGTAACATCACTCATTTGCCCTGCTGCATTCATAAAAATAAATGGGGCACCACTTTCAGCCAGAGGACAATTGTAACCTCCTGGTGCTTTTCCTTTTCTGCTTTCTAAATCGAAATGTTTTAGTTCATTCATTTTTCTCAAACAATCAGCAAAAAATGGATGTAGTTCTTCAAAACATTTTACTGATTTTTCATACAAATCATTTCCATCAGTAAATGGCTTCAAAGGGTTTGTTCCTGCTGGTTCGGCTTCGGTATCCCATGGTTTTAAACCATCTAATCCCAGCTGTTGTTTTTTATGTTGATAGATGTCATTTACCAATGGAATCACATGCAATTTCACTGCTTCATGAAATTGAAAACAATCATCTTTAGTATAATCAAACCTGCCCAGCTCTTTAAATTTATAATCGCGATAGTTATCAAAGCCTGCATTGATGGCAATTTGATGTCGCTTGGCTATTAAACTGCTGTACAAATCGTGCATGGCAGTTTCATCTTGCTTTCTACGCTCCTGAATTTTCAAGTAAACCTCTTTGCGTAATTCGCGGTCTGGGCTTTCTAAAAATTTTGCTGCTTGTTGCAAAGTATATTCTGTGCCATTTACTTCAACAGTCATTTTTCCTGCTATAGCACCATATTGCTGTTGCAACACACTTAGTTCAGCTTGAATAGGAATATTTTCTTCCCTAAATAAATCAATGCTTTTATGTACACTTCGCAAATAAGTATGATACAATGATTGATCAAGTTCTTTGGTGTATGGGCAATTCACTAATTTCTTATTGAGCAAATCAGCATAGGGCTGAAGTTTGGGTTGAATTTCCATACAGAAATAAGTAAAAGCTTCTTCCAAGCTTTTATCTGTTGTATCGCAAGTCATTTTAATTTGTCTCCAACAGGCATCTTCACTAACTACTGCCTCTAGTTCACTCATATTTTTCAGCCATTGCTCTAAATCTGTCTTGCTGTTGATGGGCATATCCACCAATAATTGAAAATAAGGCGCTAATGCTTCCCAATTAGAAATTTCAAATTTTTGGGGTAAAAAGCTACGTTTAATCTTCTCTATTGCTGCATTTGGCATCTTTCATTGAAATTTAGGTTGCAAATTTAGTGGAACTGCGCGTTAAGATGGAAGAGGAATCTTATTTTTGCAGCCCCGTGGAAGATATCATACAATTATTACCAGATAATATAGCCAACCAGATTGCGGCAGGTGAAGTAATTCAAAGACCAGGCAGTGCGGTAAAGGAATTATTAGAGAATGCCGTTGATGCTGGAGCTACCATTATCAAGTTAATCATCAACGATGCAGGTAAAGCATTGGTGCAAGTAATTGACAATGGAAAGGGAATGACGGTAGCAGATGCAAGAATGGCTTTTGAAAGGCATGCTACTAGTAAAATCAGCAATATTGATGATTTATTCAGCATCAAAACCATGGGATTTAGGGGTGAGGCATTGGCTTCTATTGCGGCTGTTGCTCAAGTAGAACTCAAAACCAAAAGAGCCGATGACGAACTCGGTACTTATATAGAAATCGAAAACAGTAAAATTGTTAATCAAAGTTCTTGTGCTGCACCAAATGGAACGAGCATTAGCATGAAGAATCTTTTTTTTAATGTTCCTGCAAGAAGAAATTTTCTAAAAAGCAATGCCGCAGAAATGCGGCATATTGTAGAAGAGTTTGTAAGAATTGCCATTGCATTCCCCCATGTATTTTTCTCGCTAACAAGCAATGGCCAGGAGGTTTTTCATTTAGAAGCGGGTAATAGCAAACAAAGAATTGTACAAATTTTAGGCAATGGTTATAGTGCAAAACTGGTGCCGGTTTCAGAAGACACCGATTACATGAATATTGCTGGCTTTATTGGAAAGCCCGAAACAGCTCGTAAAACCAGGGGCGATCAGTATTTCTTTGTAAACAATCGATACATAAAAAGTGCTTATTTAAATCATGCAGTAAATGCTGCATTTGAAGGTATTATACCGAAAGATAGTTTTCCTAGTTATGTTTTGTATATCGATTTAGATCCGTCACAAATTGATATCAATGTTCACCCAACCAAACAGGAAATAAAATTTGAAGACGAAAAAATTATATACGCGTTTGTGCAAGCTGCTATTAAACATGCACTAGCTCAGTTTAGCATTGCGCCATCTTTAGACTTTTCTTTAAACGCAGATATACAAGGATTAGATGCTGTTAGTAAACCATTTACCAACTACCAACAAAATGCTGCAGTATCTTCTAACCTTTATAAAACTTTCACTCAAAAAAATCAGGCGCATTTTATTGAGCCCAATGAAAAAAGCGAGCTAAAGCATTGGAAAGAATTTTTTACCGATAGCAGTGCCATGTCAAAATCATCTGTTGTAAATGAAGCATTGTTTGCACCAGCTCCTAAATTGATTTCTAATACCATAGAATTAACCGATAAACCACTATTTCAATTACATCAAACTTATATTGTTGTAACAATTGCGCATGGATTTTTATTGGTTCATCAACAATTGGCACATGAGCGTATTCTATATGAAGGGTATAGTTCTGTAGTGCATAATCAACAAACCACCACTCAAAAAAGTTTATTCCCAGTTAGCTTAGAATTGGTGGGATCAGATGCAGTATTATTAACCGATTTATTGCCCGAATTACAAGCAATCGGATATCAAATTGAACCTTTTGGTCAAAATAGTTTTGTTATTCAAGGTACCCCTGCCGATGTAATTGCAGGTGATGAAAAACATGCAGTTGAAATGCTGATTGAACAATTTAAACATTTTAGCAGCGATGTGAAATACAGTAAAAGAGAAAAGCTCATTCGCTGTATGGCAAAACAACAATCTATTAAATCGGGTAAACAGCTAGATCAAAAAGAAATGACCCATTTAATCACTTCATTATTTGCATGTTCTACGCCCAATATAAGCCCGAATGGTAGCCCTACTTATTTGGAATATAAAGAAGATTATTTACACAGCATGTTTGGAAAAGTATAACTAATAGTTGTCTATAATACTTGTTAGAAATTGTTCAATTGACTTACGAATAGTGCCAGCGGCTGTTTGATGCGCATTTACCAATACAGAAAAAATCAACTCTTTCCCTTTTTTGGTGGTAATGTATCCACTCAGGGCAACATGATTGCTCAATGTACCCGTTTTTGCATAAATTTTTCCTTCATACCCTTTATACAAACCAGCCAAAGTGCCTTCATTGGCACCCGGTAATATGGCACTTAAACGCTCCCACGAAAATGACTTTTTCATTTGAGTAAGCACCCAAACAAAATCTTGAGGTGTCATTAAATTATAGCGGCTTAATCCACTCCCATCTACCCATTTTGGCTTTTGAGGGATCCCTAGAAAATCTGATTTTAATAACGTATCAATGATTTTATTATCATCCATCCATCCGATTTTTTCATTGCCTACCATTAACAAAGTTTGCTCTGCGAAAAAATTATCGCTTTCATGCATCATTAATTTGAGCATAGAATCTGTGGGCTGTGAATAGTATTTTTTCCAACTAACATTTTGATCATTAATGTCATTAGCAAAATGCAAAACCCTATTGAGTGTGTCTTCTAATAAATTAAGTGCAACATCTTCAAATGATTTTTTTGTAGTGAAAGGAATCTGGGTAGAACTAAATGTTCTAGTACTTTTTACAATTTCAAAATGATTTTCCGACTTATCTCGATTGATGGTAAACTTGCCATCCTCCATACTTGCAAAAATATTTAAAGAATCTTTGAAGGCTTTAGGAACTACATTTAACTGTTTCCCTTTTTTAGTAAACCAAACCAGATTGCTGTAAATAGGCATGGCTGATCTTTCGGGCATATAATTAGCGTCATAATCGTTCCATGCCCAACCATTTCCAAAAGGGGCTGTATTCCATTTTGGAGAAACAAAAGTTATAGTAGGTGCGTTTTCTTGTAAAAAATTAAACACCTTTTCTTGCTTAAAGTTGGGATGCAAAAATGTTGGATCTCCAGTAAAACGGACTGCAGTATTTTCTGTATTGGGCAAATATTCAAATGCCACCAAACTGTCTTTTAAATTCTTTAATGCTGCAAAGCAGGTAAACAATTTGGTATTACTAGCTGGCACAAAATACTTAGTGTCTTGATAACTATAGAGGTATTGATTTATACTAGGATCATAAACACTAATACCAACATGTGCAGGTGCAAAATCTGATTTATCCAAAATGGCTAATCTACTAATTGCTTCTAATCCGGTAGGAGCATTTACGATTGACTTCTTTTGAACCGAACAAGAACTGAAAAGAAAAACTCCTACAACAAGTGCCAATAAATTATACTGCTTCATACATTAAATTAAGAAGCTGTAATTTACTACTTTGCATAATCGAAAATTCAAATTCTTTCTGCAGCCCTCATCCAACGTTCGGGGATTTCATTATTACAAGCTGTAACATAATCACGATAACTACAAGCAACATATTTACCATCGTGCAATTGCATCCACCATCTACCGGTTCTTTTACTCTGCAAAAAAACGGTTTCTACTTCGGCAAAAGCCATGGTAAACTCATTGAAAGCAGTTCTGTTTTCAAGCTCGGCCTCTTGTTTGCCTTTTTGAATACCATCCATTACATACCACAACATATGTGCTTGTTGTTTAGCGGTAAGCTGGTGTAGATCTTGTTCTTCTATATATCCATATAAACCAATACTATTACAGTTCTTGCTCATCCCTGCATATTGCATTAATGTACAAGCTTCTTCGCCATTAAAACCATTGGGGGTAATATGGTTTGCTGGGGCATGTGCATGTTGAATGGAAGCAATATCAAAACTAAATAACTCGCTATTGCGAATAGCTGGTTCCATTTCTTCAATCGATTCTTTCACTTTTCCAACACGATGACAATCAAACCCCAATTTGTCAATGGTTTCTAACATATGTGGATGCATGAAATAACTCTGAAACCCAATATGGGTATAATGCTTTAAATAATTGGGTATTCCAGTGAACAAATCCACTAAAAATTGATCGGCAGGCTCTATGCTTTCCATATCCAAATCAATCTTTGCATCTACAACAACGGCATCAATAATTTTACCCAATGAACCATAAGAAAGATATTGAGCAGTAGTGATATCATGAGAACCCCCAAGAATTAATACTTTTTTACCCATCTGGATTAATTCAGCAACTACCGTTTTTACAGCAGCATAACTATCTGCTACAGTTGCGCCAATTTTTACATTCCCCAAATCAGCAATGGTTACTTCAGTATGCCAGTAAAATAAAGAATAAAACTGAGCACGTATTTTATTGGGTGCATGATTAGACGTGAATTGCATTCCCATACCACGCATTTCTCCGCAACCAACAATTACTATATCTGCTGAAGAAATATCTGGCAATTCTTCTTCGTAAGCTAAAATATGTTTACCCAATTGCGTATCCTTGAAGCCTTCATCATTAGATAAGAATGCCATATTAACGGGCTCTAAAAAATCGAGTAAACTCTGTAAAGACATAGGATGATATTTGCACTTAGGATAACGAAGCAGAAGCGTATTTATTGCATTTTTATAGTGAATTGGCTATCTAAGATGCAATATTGACAGCTTTTTTAAATGAATCAATTGAATTTTAATTGGATTGGTTTTTCATATAGATGAGAAAAGAAGAAGGTCTAACTAGAACGCCTGCGCATCCGAACGGCTGAATGCATGCTTATCTAGTTAGACCTTCTTTTGATATTCAATAATTGTAAATCAACTTAGTAAACTAAAAATGTGCGGATCAGATAAATACAATCTTACTCAGTATACTTATATCCCATACCGCGGACAGAATGGAAATAACGAGGGTTACGGCTGTCCGCTTCAAAGTATTTTCTAAAGTTTAAAATGAAATTGTCGATGGTTCTGGTAGTAGGATAAACATTATAGCCCCAAACTACTTGTAAGATTTTTTCTCGCGTTACCACTTCGTTTTTATTTTCTATCAGTAACTTCAACAACATGGCTTCTTTTTTACTCAATTCAATACTGGTTCCATTAGAGTCGATAGCTACCAATGCTTTAAAGTCTATTTTATTATTACCAAATTGGTAAATATCCCCAACCGATTCTTTAACTTGAATCTTTTTGTTTTTTGAAATCAATTTAGCAACACGCAGTAATAACTCTTCTAAATTAAATGGCTTGGTTAGATAATCATCTGCCCCTTTTTTTAATCCCAGTATTCTGTCGGCAGCTGCATTTTTTGCACTCAACATCAATATGGGCACTTCATTATTGTGTACTCTAATATTTTCTGTGATACTAATTCCATCAATATCAGGAAGCATAATATCCATAATAATTAAATCGAAATAAGCCGCCCCAATCTGCTGTAGAGCTTCCGATCCATCATAAGCAGATGTAACTTCATACCCCTCTAATTCTAAATTGAGTTTTAATGCTTCGTGCAAATTTTGCTCATCTTCTACCAATAAAATGGCTGGCCGATTATTACCCATATTATGCATTAAATTGAATATTAAAATTACTGCCACTAGGGTGATTATCCCCTACTGCAATTGACGCTCCATGCGCCTCCGCAATTTTTTTACACAAGTACAAACCCAAACCAGTTCCTTGAGCCCTTCTTGTATTCTCATCGCCAATTCTATAAAACTTTTTAAATACATTTTTCTTTTCTTCATCTTGTATTCCTATGCCTGCGTCTATTATTTCTAGTTTTACAGTTTTGGCTTTTTTTGATAAAACAACTTGAATTGCTTTATCCTTTGGAGAATACTTAATAGCGTTCTCCAATAAATTATTAATTAGCATTTGCAACAAAAACGAATCGCCATCTATCACTATATCTGCTTGAAGCTGCTCTTCGAAAAGCCTTGTTGGAAACCGATTTTTACATTCATCTACGCTGGTTTCTAGTAAGTCTGTTAAATTAAGGTGCTGTTTTGCAGTTGTATATTTACCTCCATCAAATTGAGCTGCAAATAAAATATTATTGCATAAGCTATTCAACCGATTGGCTTCTTGTAAGGTATTACTTATTAATTTTTGTTGTTTTAATTCATCGAGTTTATGCTTCTGTAAAGTTTCTAAATTTAATTGAGTAACCGCAATCGGCGTTTTTAATTCGTGGGTGATCGCCATCATAAAGTTTTGTTGTTGTACTGACGATTTTAATTGACGACGGGTAGCTCTAAAAACAAATATTGCTCCAATTAAAATCAACACTAAAAAAGTAACACCCTCACCTATATATTGCGTGGTTTTTCTTTTATTGGCACTTTGAATTTCATTGAATTTAATAAAATAAGCAGGGTCATCCTTTTTTAATTCACTCCATTTTATTTGTGTGATTAAATCATTTTGATTTTCTAATGCAATAAACCACCAAGCCAGTGCAGCTATCATGTAAAGCAATAGAAACCAATATACAAAACTTACTAAAATTAGTTTTTGTTGCCGAGGTTTGCTCATGGCTGTACTTTTTCAATTCTTATTCCAGCATTTAATACTGCTTGCAAGGGATCTTCGCGCATGATTTGCTGCAAGGTGAATGTATAATTTCCAAATTTTAATTTTTGAGGGCTTCTTGTAAGCCTAATTCGATGATCAAAAATATCGTCCATTCCTGTTCCCAACCATCCTTTTTTATTATCTGCTAACAAAAGATTTATTTGCTGAGATATTGCTGTATCATTTGG
>Ga0164293_10000762_pt1 | contig 26601 bp, 12 predicted proteins | sample GEODES118metaG_FD_111487 | JGI IMG/M metagenome (GOLD analysis project Ga0164293, IMG submission 111487) | Eutrophic lake water microbial communities from Lake Mendota, Wisconsin, USA - GEODES118 metaG | ecosystem: Environmental > Aquatic > Freshwater > Lake | place: USA: Lake Mendota...
CTCTTCTGCGTCACCTGGTGGAGGCATTGCTAGTTCGCTTGCTCCTCCGATCAATGGTAAAAATCGTGGGTTGGGTTCCTCCTCCCAATCGGCATATGCAATAGGAAAAAGTTCTTGTTCGGCGAAGCCTAGCATTGAAACGTACCAACCCGCGTATTCCCAATCGATTCCACGGGAAGCTTCAACAATGTCGGGCATGCGTTCGCGAAACTTCGTTGCAAGAGTCTTCACGTCGTCATGCTCCGCATCAGCCCATCCAAAATACTCGTTGCTTTGTGCACTTGAGTAATGTGCTGCCAGTCTTTGCCAGTCACGTAATTTCGCACCGTGCGATCGGAGGATGTTTGAGCGGGGTGCGATCGAGCAACGCCAACTGCCACCTGATGGAGACATGCCAGGTGCAATTCGCATCAATTGATACCCCTGCTTATGGAACTCATGAACAATCCTCAATACTCTCATGGCTCGGCGAAAATGTGCTTCCATGGATTAGCTTACTCCACCAAATCAAATTGCTTCAGTAGCAACGCACGGTCTAACTGAACCGTGTCCGAAGCTTGGTCGCGGGACAATACTTCATAGCCGTCAACATTTAACAACCTCTGGGCTTTAGCAAGCAATCCTGGCAACCGAATTAAAGGAGTGCCAATCGCACGAGCTAACGCTGTCGTCGTCATCTTGCCCCCTCGATCATCGATCACAGTCAAGAGATTTGTCATCACTTCATCATTCAGTCTTGCTCTTCCACCTAACTGTTTCTGCTCAGCAAAAACGGCGGATCGCAGTAAAGCCCGAATCCATGCTGCATTTGCGTTTTCCGCATCCGACTGAACACTGAATACTGAACACTGAACACTCTCTTCCTCGTCAATGTTGAATAGCATGCCATTCGGAACAGGCCTTGGCTCAACAGGCTTGAGCTGCGGAACAGTCTCTGGTTCAGAGCGTGGTAGACTGGTTGCGATTTCCCACCAAACCGGCGTGTCAACCGGTGCTTCGCCCCAACCAGAAGGAAAATCGTTGGACGAATTAAGAACAGCGATAGGAATCACCATCTCTTGCGGCGAGACGCCACCGTGATATCCGTTTTTCTTAAGAGCATATCGGATTTTTTCTGTCCACGGCGCGATCAATTTGTGTGTTTCGGGAATAACAACTCGTTCGCCGATTATTCTAAGTTCACCATGGCTGACATTCGAATCGTCAGGTCGCCATCGCTCGCCACCTTCATACTTCTTGCCCTTTTCGTTGCAATCGAGGACGTGACCATGGTCGCTCAGCAAAATCACCGTTCTGCCAGCCATTTTCGCCTCATGCAACAGTACAGGTAGGACCTTGATCTCGTCACGCGACCAACGAGTATCAATCTGTTCGCCTTTCGCTAGGTGGTCGTCCACGGCGTTAACAACTACTCCGACAATCTTGCGATGGGCAGAACCAATCTCTTTGCGAATGTCGGCTGCTAGGCTCGAATCATCTGTCTCCTGTAAGGATGCTTTGTGAAACAGCACTGGTGGGAACCCACTACGACACGCTTTCAAAAGGGCCGGATGTTCTGCAAAACCAGTCTTCTCATTGGGCCAATTGCCCTGCGAAAGCTTTCCTGTCAAGAGACTTGTGCGCGAGACCTCGGTTACACTAGGCACCACAGCAAGAGCCGGGCGCAGTCCGATTCCTTCTTCGGCAAGTAACACCCAATCATGCCCAAGTACGTCAGCCATTAGCTCTCGGAAGACAGCGACACTCATCCCATCGATGACGACGACCAACACCGGCTTAGCTACAGCGATTTTTGCGACGACACGATCAAGCACTTGCTCAACGGGGACGATGATTTCGTCGGTTGACTTTGCCGCAATCCAATCTCGAAGCAGTTCCGCAAAGCGAAGGGAATCAACCTCTCGCGCAGTGGTCACCTTGGCGAATAACTGAGCATAGGCCTCCGACAGTTCCCGAATCGGATCACCAGATCGCAGCGCCAGGCGAGCCCAATCGATGTAGCCGCCCTCGTTTAAATGGCGACACGCCGCATCTGCCAGGGACTTTACCTCATCCTTGACCTGGCTCTCTCCTAGCCAACGCACAAGACGCATTGCCATTTCGACACGTTCAAGTCTTCGGCGTTCTCGGCCTTGCCGATCATGTTGCGAGATCGCATTTCTCGCCGCAATAAGCCTCTCGAAATCGATTTTGGATCCCCCGATCGAGAGAGACAGTTCCTTACCAAAGTCTGCCAATCGACGATCGAAGCCGATGGGTGAAGTGTCACTGAGGTATGCGAAGGATTCCGCACCAACATCCCGTAGAATTTCGTCTGCTCGCTGAAGCAACAACTGCTTTGCGCGAACATCATTCAATTGCAATCTCACAACCTCTGTTGCGGCTGCCGACCATCTTTCGACAATTGAGTATTCTGGCGCGTGGCCTTCAAAGTACTTCCCTTCCAATTTTCCAATGGCTCGATCCAGCTTCCCATTGGCCGCCTTGCTGAATACAACGCCAGCGGCTAGCCCAAGCGGTAATGCATCCGCCAAGCCATGGCCCTTTGAGCATCGCGCGGCACAATCCAAGACGGCGGCGACCGTAGGACCAGCCGTCGATATAAGCCACTCGCTGGTGGCTTCTTGGATCATTTGCGGCGCGTTGCAGAATCGTTCAACGTTCTTGGTGTCGATAGACCATTTCAGAACTGCCAGCAGATCTAGCGAATATCCCGAAAGACCGAGGTAGTGATCAAGTACAACTCCCCAAACGGTCTCCGCATCCAAAAAACCAGTCGCGACAGGTGGGTAGCCATTCGGCGGAATCAAATCCATCAGAACATCCGCTATCCAACCATATTGAGTCACCCGCGGATCAACGGCTCGAACCTGAAACAGCGATTTGACAATCTGCCAGCTATCCAGCGGAATCAACTTGCGAGGCTTCAACCGGACCAGGATGTCATCACTGATATCGTGATCATCCAAGTCCGTAACAAGTACCGTCGTCTTTTCATCGCCCGACTCTCGCAATGCCAATCGCATCGCAAGCGGGGAATCGCATTGATGAATCTGAAAGACTTCGCCGTTATCCTCGTAGCTGCTTTTACCAGACCATTTAGCCTTGGAGCGAATAGCAATACTCTTCGTCCAAGGCAGCTTCTTTCTGATTGCTGCAACCTGAGCTTTGATTTGGGCAAATGATGGGGAGTTAGTCATTGGTCATTGATCCTTTGTCATTGGAGGTACCAATGGATCGGAGGTAGGCATTTATTTTAGGGCCAAGTTCATCGAGCATCGCTTTCATTGCGTTAACTTGGTCCGGCTCCAGTAATTGTCGACGATAGGCTCGCCGCAACCAGTGGCGAGTTTCGTGCAACGATCCACGTGCTATGCGAACGAACCGCCGATTGTCCTGATAGGTTCCTCGTCCGCTACCATCCGCGATTTTGGCACCAATGCTGTCCGCCGACCTAATGATCTGCTTACCCACTGTGTCACGAGCCAAATTCGGCCATTTCTGCACCATATCCCAAATCCGATCTGCTAGTTGCTCCGCCAATTGGTATACGCGAAGCTCTTCAAAACCTCTCGTTCCCATCTCGCGGTTCCCCTTCAAAAGCGAATGACTAATGACAAGTGACAAATGACTATTCCTCCACGATCCAACTCGCGTTGAACTTTATCACTTGTTTGCCGGTGTACTTCATCTCAAGGTCAGTGACAATTTTCTTTAGCTCGCTGATCGACAGATCCGACCTCGTCTCCGATTCGAGGATCTTCTTTGTGGTTGTCGGCTTAGTGACAGGTGGCGTCGTCACACCTGGCAAAGTGACACTGGTAACACCTGTGACTGGCGGCACAACCGGTGGCACCACGGGAGGAGCAGTTTGAGGCGTTTGCGTCAACAGTCGAACCGCTTTGTGTTGGGCTTCCTTCAGCGTTGGACCAAGCGACGTCACGTGTTCGTCGGATTGCAACGCTCGTGCGATAGACGAACGGATCGATTGAGCGACCGCTTGTCTCTCATCAGCCAGCTTTGCGATCGCGTCAAAGATCTCCCAGTTCGTACTCTCGATCGTTGCCAACAACTGCGATGCCTTGCCCAGGCATTCGCCCATGGCTGCCTCAGTCGTCGCGACCGCAGCCGACGCAAGTGCCGACACAACTTGACTCGCTTCTGAAACATGCAACTTCTCGACCAAGCTTGCAGTCGCCGAGGCGGTCGTCAGTCGCGGACTGTTCGCAGGATCGACCCCGAGCTTCGACAATCGTTCTTTCAACTTCTCCTGGAGCGAAACACACGACGAACGGACTTCGGAAGACTTCTTCTTCAATGCGGCGGAAAGGTTCGCAACGGTCGTGGCTTTCATAAGAGGCGATACCGCTTCACCAAATATCTGAGCAGCTCGGCTCACCGCCACGTTCCAATGGGCTTCGTCTGGTAGCTTTTGTTCTTGCAACACATAGTTATCGGCAAGGCTGGTCAGCGAGACTTCAACAGGAGCATTGTGAAGGATAAATGTACGGTTGGTCTGCTCGGCATATGTCAGAATAACCATGTTCTGAGCTTCCTTGGGCAAACCCATCGCCCGCGGTTGATCGATCCATTTACGGAGTTGCCCCACGCTGATCGTACTGGACGCTTCAGCAGCCTTCTTGTTGAAGTGATTACGCCAGTGATGACCCAACACAAAGTGGGTTGCATCGTGCCCCATCTCGCCCAATTGAAGCGGATTGGCGATATAACGCACCAACGATCGAATGGTCTTCTCGACTGCGACGCGTCCATCCTGTGACTGTGCCGCCTCGCTTAGCACGGCTTGCACCTTGCGAAGATTCCCGATCTTGATTTCTGCCTCAAAATTTGGTGCACCAGGGAACTCACTCATCAAAGCTTGGCTGAGCAAGTGATTCATCGCACCGCCAAGGTTAGCTGCAACGGGAGGTTGTGGATCGAAGCGATCATCTAGCGAGAAAAACTGTTCATGCTGTTCCAGCTCGTGAGTTGTATCGAGTGAACCATGGGTAATCGCATCTAGACCATAGGCTGCATCCAAATGATTTTGAACTCGAGTACGCAGAACGCTTCGCTGATTCTCTAACAAAGACTTAGCTGCTTGCCGATCTTGCGGTGACAAATGATTCGAGTACTGACCAAATCGTTCGCCCGTGAGAATGTGTTCAAGGATCACCAGCGTCCCCAGATCCTTCAACGCATCAGCACTAAAGAACTGTGGAATCCAGCAGATTGTTTTTGCACCGAGAGGATTCACAGTTTTGAACTGTTGTAGACGGCTGATATCATCCTTCGGCCCGTGACCTAGCTCGTCAAATGGGAAATCGATGACCAGCTTCCAGTCTTCGTCGTTGTTCTCGAACGAAGCGTCTGGTAACTCACGAATGTTCTTGAAAAGAACCGTACATGACCTGCTAGTATTCTTCCAAGTGAAATCATATTGCTGCTGGTGATCGTCTTCGGCGGAGACACCGAATTGCTCAAACAACATCTGCCGAACACGACGAATACGGTTGCCTTGATTGTCTTCGCGTTCCGCCTGCATGATGATCCCCGCGGTATCAACGCCAGATAACTGAATCGAGATCGACGAGTTGTTTCCCTCGCTGACACGAATCTCGCCCACACTGGCCGCCCAGGTGCGCACACGACGAAGAACTTCTTGTCCCTCGCGTCCAGCGATCGGAGTCTTGATCGTACCGTGGTTGAGGGCCGCTAGGCGTTCTGCGTTCAATCCACGCAGCGTCTCTACTTCAGGAACCAAAGCAGACAGCAGTAATGTCTTCACAAGACGATCGTCATTGCGAAATCCAACACGACGCGGATCGTCAGTTGGCAACTTATCGAGTTCCTCCCGACGTCCATGTGTCTTCTCCAGCATCGGCAGCAGCTTCTGGTGATACAGACGCTTAGCATTGTCGAAGTGGAGCGCCATCTCTTGGCTGAACGCCTCGTCGCCGTGCGCGATTACATCGAACAGATCGCCAACAGGAACAATATCGCCAACAGTGAGCACGTCGCGTTGCTCGACCAGCAACTGCATCATCACTTTGAGCGCCGTACGCTCGCGTTGCAAAACGCTCGACACCGCGATTAGTGTTTGCACCAGAGCCGGGCTGAACGGATAGACTTTGCGGAACATCTCCCGGTCGCCTTCACCGGTCAGCAACGTCGTCATCACCGACTCGCGGATCTTCGCTGTCTGTTCAAACGCAGCGTTCAACTCCTGTCGCGCCGAAGGAGTATGGCACTTCAGAACACGACGCTCAGCAATTGCTGGCAGGTTGCGGTCTTCTAGCGTGATCTTGTGGAAGCGACCTTCCCAATGCTTGAGAGCGTCACCAAAGTTCAATCGGTCGGCCCCTGGTACGGAGTCGCCGATCAGTTCGCTCAAGTCACGCTGACGAGCGATAAAGCTAACGACCGGAATCGGTCGATCGGCTGTTTGCGCTTCTACCAGCTTCGCCAGCTTCTGACCTTCTTGGTGAACAAACTTTAAATCCGCAGCGTGACTGGCTAGCCACAGAATCAGTTCGTCAAGGAAGAGAATCAACGCATCGTAGCCGAGATCCTTCGCGTGCCGGCTGATAACCGAAAGCCCTTTGTCCAACGAAATGAACGCCTCGCCATGTCCACCAGCCTGTGTATCGTAAGAACCGAAGAACTTTCCGACGAGTGCACTAATCAACTGTGACCGTTCTTCAGAACCTGGATCGGCGTCGGCTGCGCTATCGAATCGTGCTGCATCCCAACCAACGTCCACATCGCCAAAGTCACTATCCGCGCTGGCACCCTCACTCATCGCAGCAAAGAACGCTTCGTCACCCATGCGTTGTCGCAATGCGGATGCGTCTTTGAACAAACCTTCGGCCAGATAGACGCCAGGGATCGGAGCGTTCGGATGCGCTCGTCGGACGAAATCGACGTAACCACCCAGGATGCCCGACTCCACATCGTGGGCCGCGATCATGTGGTAGGGAACCAGCAAGAACTTCTTACCCTCGATCCAAGAGTTATGCTTTTGGATAGTCGCCGCAAGCTCAGGAATCGCACGAGCGGAAGAGTTGCCGGAAAGGATCAGGTGCAGGATCGCCATAAAGTGGCTCTTCCCGCTCCCGAAGCTCCCGTGTAGATAGGTGGCCTTGCTCGTGTGCCCCAGTACGGAGCCCTTGATAAAGTTCAATGCATCATCGAACGACAGCACAAGCTGAGGCGTTGGCACATATGCCGCTACGGTCGCCTGCGGATCGGTTACTCCTTCGGTCAGTCGCAAGACGAACTGTCCCTTGTCAATGTGCTCGGGAATATCGATTAGATCTTTTAAGAGAGTCATTATTGTGTTTTCAGTCGTCAGTTTTCAGTTTTCAGTTTGTCGGGTTAGCGAGTGAATCTTGCCGATGGCGTCTAGGTCGGTCATACGCCTCGTCATACGCCTCGACATACGCCTCGTCATACGCCTCGTCATACGCCTCGTCTACGCCTGATCATGCGCCCTGTCATGCGCCTCATCATGCGCCTGGTGCGAGCCGCGGAAGCTCAGTTCGACGTCCTTCCTACGCAGCCGAAAATGTCCGGACTGTGTCCGGAGCGGCGGTTCTTCCACTTGGAAATTGCACTTTTCCAAGGATTTCCAATCATCGCTGCAGCTTGGCAATGTCCCGATGTGTCCGGACTTTCCAAATTTTGGCGTTGTAGATCGCTTAGCGGGAGAAACCAAAGTCGAGACTTGCTGTGCCAGATTTGCTAACACTCTGCTAACGCTCTTGTCGCCGCAAGTGCCTTGTTTGCAGGGACTTGCGAACGACCCGTCCGTTTGTCCGACAATTGGCATCGTTTTGCTAACACTCATGAGAGCCGCTCCGAATCCGACAGATCCGCCCTGATTAGGCGTGGTCGGTAGATAACCTTGGGAGGATTACCTTCCCTGGTCAAGAATCCCTCGGGGCCCGACCATTCCTTGAGGTAGCGGGAAACCTCGACTCTTGCTGTTTGCGACTCTCCTAGACCTAGCAACTCCCGGCACTCCTGAGGCGTTATTTCCCCATGGTCCAAAACGAACTGGCGAACCATCTCCTGGAATCGGATCGGGTCGAGCCCCTTGGTCTTGGTATAGGCGGCCTTACCCAACAAATCCTTCGCGACACTTTTAGAAAGATGATAGGTAGCCGCCTTGGTCTTGCCCCTTCGCTCAAGTATTCCAACGCGAGGCTGAGCCATTCGATCCAAGACGCCGCGAGCGTCATCTCGAGAAAGTTGCAGAAGCTCGGATGCCGATATCGTGTCGATGAATGCGTGTTCTCTCAAATGAGTCAGAACCAGCAGGCTATCCAGATCGATATCATGACCGTCCCCTCGCCACTTCGCCACAAGAATCGCCATCCGTTCGTCAAACGCGCCATCATAAACCCTCAATGTGACTCGGGTTCCATCAGTCTCGTACTCCGGAATGCGCTTTCCATATTCAAGGATGGGCAGAAAAATTCGTCGACGTCCCATCCCTGCTCGCTCGACCAGCCCAAGCTTTTCGAACGCTTCCGCCAAAGAACGATTCCTGGCGACCGGTTCATGCCGAAGAATGTTGCGAGTGGTAATCCCACCCAGAAATCCTCCGGGGTTCGTGATAACAAACATGTTCGTTGCATGTCGCAGCAAGACTTCACCAGGATCAAGGTAGTCTCGGTGAGTCAGCGCATTGAGCACCGCTTCGCGAACCATTTCGATGGGGAAGGCGGGAATGCGCAGTCGGAATAGACCGACGTTAACTTCGTGCTCAGGATTCGCCGGTCCACTGAACGCCTGCTCGATTCGTTCGACGATTTGCAGCAAGCCATACTTCATCGAATCATTTCTCGCAACCTTCGTCTCCGACACTTGATGAACATAGTGCAGTTGATGCTGAGGACAGACGGCCGCGAGTTTTGATTCACGGCCAAAGAGCAGCATGCCAGTACGCGTCACCGAACCATCTCGTAGCGCACCGAGTCCAATCAGTAACTCCTTGTCGCCGACTTTGTTCAGCTCTGATTGCGGTCGGAACCTGCTCAACACATTCCTGGCACGAGCGATCTCGACAGGATCCAAGTCATCGATCGTGACCTCTTCAGCCGGTTGACCACTCCAATCCACCGCGCCTGTAGCAAATTTTGCTCTCGCAAATCCGTGTGGGTCCAGCGGCATACAGTTCTTGCCAACCCGCTGTTTGTATAAGCCCTGAGCGGTGCCATAGGGTGGGTTCGTTCCTTTTGGCACTCTCATAACAAGGAGCTTGCCGGTACCCTCGGGTACATTTAACTCATCCACTGAAACCATCAGATTAGGTCGCGTTGCGTCGAAAACACCCCGTCGCCAGACATCCAAGTCATAGCCTTTCGCTCCGTGTATCGCAGCGGCTCTACCAACAGTTCGATCAGCTACACCGAATATTATGGCCCCACCGTCGGCGTTCGCAAAGCAAGATGCATACTCAATCGCGACACGCATGTCATCTTTCGGGCTCGTCCATGGTTTGAAGTCAATCGTATTCGATTCGAGATCATCAGCAATGCATTTATCAAGCTGGGTCAAGAGCGAACGGATCTCGTCGTCGGTTGGTATCATTGATCTCCAACCTCCAATGACTTGGTCTTCTTCGGACCCTTCTTCGTTGTATTCTTGGAAGCCTTGGTTGCCTTCTTCGGTGGCACCCAGGCTTTGATTTCGGCGAGGGTTTTGCCGAGGTTGCGGGCTTCTTCGTTGACGAAGCCTTCGAAGTAGTCGCCCATGCGGAGGCCGTCGAAGTTGGCGTTGGGTTCGTTGTGCCATTGCTTGAGCCAGGGGAGGAGCTCGATCAGGCTGGCGAGCAAGGGGATGAGCCGGGGATCGTCGCTGCCGCCAAACTCGGTTTGCACGCGGACGTAGTAGGCGCTGATGGCTTGGGCTTGCTGTTGGTGATCATAACCAGCCCAGCAGATGACGAGCGTTCCGTCGGGGCCCTCACAATGCGGGAAGCTAATCCAGCGTTCCTTAGGTACATCCAGCTTGCCACGCAGCGACCAGTAGCGTGCACCACCGGTCGAGATGAAATCGGCGCTAATGTACTTGGGTGGAACGGGAATCGTCCCGACAGACTCGCCAGCGTCTTCACGACGCTGCAAGTCCCAGGTCTTCTCCCACTCGGCTCGCTTGCGGAGGCCCGAGTCCTTGTAGCGGAGGATTGGCAAGTGCGGGACGCTCTCGGCAAGCACAAGTTCTTCTATAAGAGCTTGAACATCAAATGCGGGGTCGTCTCGATAGAGTTCGCCAACTTCCATGAATTGAGAGTCTCGACGAGCGGCGTCGGCGAGTTGTGCGACGGAATACATTGCGATTTCGCCCAGGGGCACCGGTCTCTTACTCGCGCTCGCTTCGTCAATCATTCGATCATCGAAATCGAAGTAGGTCTCAAGTCGGAGGAGCAACCATTCACGCAGCACACGTTCAAGTTGCGATTCCCAAGGCTCGAGGTTCCAGCGGCGCTTGTACTCAGGCTGCTCAATCAACCGAATATTCGGATTATTCTCAATCAGCTCGATCCGTCTTTCGACCAACGTTCTGTATTCAACTGGCCATTCCAACGGTAATTCGGTGATTGGCCTTGAGCCGTGGCGTTCGAACCATGTCGATTGCGTTTCACCTGCAGCGATCCTTCTAGCTAGGACAATTTCGAATGCACGTTGCCCTAGCATAACTGGAGTAATCTCTTGCCTTGTCGGATCTAACACCTCTTCTGTAAGGCTCTCATCAACTATTCCGTAGGATTTATAGCATTCCCAATCTAAATTCTCCTGTGCTGCGATCATTTCTCCCATTAGCGTGCGAAACTTGGTACTTGCATTTTGTATATTGGCGCGGATTGGTTCAACAGATGTCAAAGTCTTAACTGAAAGCAAATTCGATTGCTCGTTAGCGAATCGAACCAATAATTCAGAAAACCTCACAGGCTTATTCGTAGAAATTGGATATTCATCAAGTTTCGTTGCGTTCCTTTCGAGCCTACTTTCCCAGGATTCTTCGCCTGGTCCACTAACCCAACGGTGAACTTGCCGCTCCCAAAACGCAATTGTCGACGAGTTGAGCAAGCCTACTAATCCGCAGTAGTCTTCTTCTTTTGTCGAATCATGAAGCTTAATAACTGGCGCGGTTCGGTTGAAAACATAGCCGCTTCTATTCAACACAAAATGGTTGTGAGTAGCTTTGTAGGCAAAGGTAATGAAAGTTGGTGTTCTGAACTTGTCGACGGATATGTGGCCATATTCAAACCATCGCAAGTTACGCTGTAGTTGCGTTCTCTCAAACCAAAGTCTGTTGCAAAGATTCGGCTTTAGCACCCACAGAAACTTAATTATGGATGGATCCTCAACTGGCTTGAACGAATCTGAGTCATGAGGAAAGATTGCCGTACAAAAGTTACTAAGTTGCCAATCACGAACTGAGTTGCCGTCTACGAAGCCGCGAGAAAACTTCCTATGAATCCGAACTCGGTCAACGCAGTCTTTGGGGATCTGAAAAGCTTCATCCTCAAGTGTAACTAAGCAAACGCCGATTGAAGCGACTTCTGCTAAAACAGTATGTGCATTGGACGCAATTAGTTGCTTGAGTTCAGCAGCACCACCACCACCTATTGTCCATGGGTGTACTTTCAAACCATCCCTTGAAAGATCCGCAACACTAAAAAAATCACTTTCTGAGCCAAGTTGATCAACTTGTTTGAGTACGTTCTCCCAAACAGTGTTTCTGGTAGCACTAACCAACTCATTTGCTTCTCCTCGAATTGCCATAACGACACGAATTCTACTAGAAGTTGGCGCTCGATTTCGCCCAAACAAAATCACAGTAGGAGTTCCATGCCCAGCCATCTTGACGTATCGCGAATCTACTACAGTTGTAAGGTCTATGGTTGGCAGATAGTGAACAACCAGTTTCTTTCCAAACTCATTGTTCATGAACGAGTTGGCTGTAATCTGTCCCGTAAACCCCTCGTTAATTGCTAATTGGAAAATTTGCTGCATGAATGGAACAGCAAGTGAATACTTACCTCCGCAAGCTGAGAATCGTTTGCGATACCAATCGTTGACCTTCCGATCTTTGCAAACGATGTAAGGTGGATTGGCGACGACGCAATGATAGGTTCCTGGACGAAGTAAAGTTCGGACTGTCTGCAGATCTTCGCCAGGATAGGCGTGTGAATACAACTCTTCATCCGTCGATCCTTCGGCGAATTCCCATAACTTCTGACCAGTTGAGGTTCGATTTTCTCCATGCAGTAACGAATCGCCACAAGCGACATTGATTTGAAATGCTGGAGCATCGACCAACCGCCGAATGTCACATGATTTCATCGCGACCAACAAGAGTCGGAACTTAGCAATTGCAACAGCGAATGGATTGATGTCAACACCGTGAATGCCGTCAAGCGCTTGTTGTGTAAGCGCTCTAATGTTTGTTCCAGGTTCTTTCCGCCGCCATCGGTCAAGCAAACGCGGGAAAGCACCAAGCAGGAAGTGACCTGATCCACATGCGGGGTCAATCATCTTAAAGTAGTCATTTGTCATTTGTCCCTTGTCATTTGTTGCTTGTGATTGACTAGTGACGAATGACGAATGACCAATGACCAAACCAAACTCATCTAGTGCAGGTTCAAGCGTTCGATCAAGAATGAACTCTTCAACAAAGTCGGGCGTTTGAAGCAGAGCAAACTTTTTGCGTGCTGCTTCTGATAAGTCCTGATAAAGGTCGCCCAGGAATCGCGTATCCCAGTTCGGATCAGTGAAGTCATGAACTAGATCGCCTGTACTCGCATCGATCTTCTGAAAGAAATTCATCAACTCGCCAGCCGCGTCACCAGATAGCCAGTTGGGCAGGTCGTTGATAGCGTTATGTTCGCCGAAGATGTCTCGTGTGCCTGGTAATTTGGCAAGCTCACTGAATAAGGAAAGCAGGTACTCGCGATCGGTATGCTGGGGATGCGAACGGAAGTACACGTCGTATTCATCGCGTGCTCGCTCGAGCCGGTCGCCTGGGCCAGCGATCTTGGGTGGATCGATCAGCGAGTTGTCTTCGAGGAAGCGAACGAACACGCACGACAGAACCCAGGCTGCCGCAGCTTGAGTGATCGTATCGGTTCGCCAATCTTCGTAGTTCTGCGCCGTGCGTTCTGCCTTGGCTGCCTTCTCATATTCTACATGCAGCGCAGCCTGTACCTCAGGCACCTCAGTCGATTCACTGCGTTCCAAGAGATCCGCTTCGATCCGCTTAAGGAACTTCTGAAGATCGGCAAGGAGTTGTTGTCTATTAATCATTGGATGGGTTCACCACGGAGACACGGAGAACACGGAGTTTTAAACGGATAAGAAAGTACTAAGTGGGACACAGGAAGTTTCTGAAACGCTGTTCGGTGATGGCAATAAGAATTCGTCACACTGACCTCCGCGCCTCGGTGGTGAGCTCTTTTGTGACCACCTAAAGAACGATTCGCTTCATGCCGTCTTTCATGAGAACCACGTTGAAGTTCATTAACATTCCGAGTTTGCAACCACTGAGCTTGAGATAGGTCATGAGTTGAGCATCGTGAATGGCCAAAAGCGAGTCCACGGATTTCAGTTCTAAAATAATCTTCTTTTCGACTAGCACATCGATCCGATATCCACAGTCGAGATGCAATCCCTTGTATTTCACGGGCAGTTCCAGTTGCCGGTCGAATGCGATGCCTCGACTCCGAAGCTCGTAACAAAGACACTCCTCGTAGGCCGACTCCAGTAGACCAGGGCCCAATTCGCGATGGACTTCGATCGCCGCACCTCGAATCTGTCCTGAGAGCTCTTCGTAAATCAACATTTGTTTTTCTCCAGATTTGTTCACCACGGAGGCACGGAAAAAATAGAGCTTTTAGGTGATGTCTTTGGGTCATGCCCCTGTGACCTCCGTGACTCCGTGGTGCACTCCCGTTCTTCCGGACCGATGCTCGTTCCGTATCCAATGATCCGGGATCTTTGTCTTTTGACCTGGGCTGATGAGTGGAATGGCCTTGCCGTCAATGAATGCTTGATTGTCGCCAGGGATCAGTATCCAACAGGAATGCAATCCCTTGCTACGTCCAATCTCATCTCGGATCTTTTCCAGCAACCCAAGCTGCTCGTAACGGGCCAACAAACCTGGATAAATCAACAGCAAGCATCGCTTGGATTTCTTGCCTTCGACTGACGACTGACCATTGACAACTGACGACTCTACAACGGGCATGGCTCGGTTGACCAATACCATGAACTTCTTCCATGGTTCCGAACCTGGCTTGGCGTCGGCATTGACGAGTGCATCCCACTTGGCATTAGCCTTAGAGGCAACGTCGCGGAGGGTATCGACAATCAGCCCCTCGATATCGACCACTTCGATGGAGAAACGATTCTGCAACTCGCTGACCGCTCGCTGGTAACACTTTGGATTTACGATCAGGGCGAGGAATGAACCTTCCTTAATGCCACGTTCGAGTCGCTCTTCGAACTGTCGAGCATCCGCGATCTCGGGTGTGATCTCTTGGGTGGCTTGATTGTTTGCTGCTGAACCCGAGGACGTCGCCGCACGCGAGATCGATTCGCTGCCACTGGTGATCGAGACGACATCGCGAATGCGTGCGACGTAACAACCGCCTCCTTTGCCAGACGAGTCCCAATGGAAATCGAAGCCGGCAGCTTGTAGCAAGTCATCCAGCGCCGGCCGATCGGGAACCGGAGCCGCCTCTGGATAGCGACCGCTCACACGATCGCGGATTTGGGCCACCGTCAACGACGAGACGCCATAGATTGCACCTTGCGATAGTTTCAGCGCACGGGCTGCGTCCATGCCACGCGGATAGAGTTCTTGGCGACTGGAGACAGCAGCGTTCTTGGAAGCAGCAGCGGCCAATCGCAACAAGCGTGCATCGCCGAGCAGCGAGGTGCCTGCCGGTTGAGTGACTTCGCGCAGCCGCTGGAGTACTCGAGCAGGTGGAACCAACGGATCTTCCAGGGCTAACTGGTCGGCCAGTTCACCGAGCCGGCCCGCGAATCCAGCTAGCTCATGGGTTAATGCGATGAAGACGCGACCTTGATCGCGACGAACCAAAAATCTCGGCTCGGCAAGTGTTCGTTCTGCTTCGGTGCATGCACGAGCCAGTGCCAGTGCGTATTGCGTTCGTCTCGGATCGTCTTCCACCGAACCTCGTGCGACCAGCAGTGCCTCGGCAAGTTCTCTAAGAGCCAAGACTCCGCCAGCGGTGGTTAGAATCTCCACAAGGTCCGACCGCATCTTCGTCAATACCGCGTCTTTGCACCAGCGCGTCTGGAACTTGCCGACGAGCTGGCCAATTCGTCCGCGCGTCACATTGACGATTGGTGCGATCTCGGCCTGGCTCGGCCAGAGTTCAGTCACTCGTGGATCGAAACCAAGAAATGCTTGGAGCGTATCCCTTGCGGTATCTCCCTCTCGTTTCCCGATGCGAGAGATTCGATTCACTAGCTGATCAACACTTAGATTGACATTTTCGATGATCTCTTCTGCGGCTTCGTCCGAATCCGCTTCCTCAGAAGCATCAGACCGTTGAGGTGTACCAAAACGCTCTTTCAATATGCGTACTGCAGCCGCGATCTCGCGACGTGTTTTGTTCCCAACCCCCCGCAAACGCAGAAGCTTGCGCATGGGAACCGTCAGCAGATCCTCGACCGTTAACAGGTTGGCTCTGTCCAACGCATTCGTGGCTCTCGTCCCCAATCCCAATTCGAGGATTTGTGTATCCTCGGTAGCGCTAGCGAGAAGTTTGCGTACTTCATTCTCATCAAATTCGTCGGTTGACGTCGATGGATTCTCAACGCCAACGAAACAGTCGCGCCAAGCGTCGTACATGGCTTCAGAATTATCGAAACGCTGATAAGGGTTGCGACGAAACGCTTTCGTAAAGAACTCCATCAAGTTGTCACGCAGCGACGCATCAAACAGATCTCCATCAATGGTCGCTTCGCACTGCAAATGCGATGGGTCACTCGCCCCATCGCCCCACTTAGGAAACGAGCCTGGGCCGGCAGCCATCTCATACAAAGTGATCGCAGCCGCGTAACGTTCGGCATACAAGTCCCAGCGTTTCGCTTTGCGTAACGGTAGAAATGGATCGAGATAGGCTGCGGTGCCCGCGCGGATATTCTCGGTCGGTGCCCTGGACAAAGAAAAGTCAAATAGCACCAGCTCCAATTGCTTACTGCTGCCGATGTGGCCGATGGCAATGTTGTCAGGCTTGATGTCGCGGTGGTTGATACCTTGCTTTTCCAAATACTTTAAAACGTCCAGCAGGCACTCGCCGAAACGCTGGAGCAAATCGACGTGGAGCTTGCCCTCCTTGCCCAAACGACGAGCCAACGATTCGACACGTTGCTCATCATTTACAGTCACCATGACAGGTCGCATGAGGAAACCAGCTCGACTACCGATCTCGACTGGTCGAATGAACTCAACAACGTTCGTATGCCGAAGCTTTTGTAGGACTTCGCCTTCGCCTTTGATGCGATCATTGCGATCTGGATCGATCGCAACTTTTAATATGTACTGTTCGTCGTTTTGTTCAACGAGCAGACCAACGCTCGACGCACCTTTGCCTAATCGATGCAAGACGCGGAAGTCACCTGGTAGCAATGCTCCGGACTTAGCTTCGTCAGGATCTTCGACGTATGTTTCGGCATCGGAAGTCTTGGCTTCAACCTCGACTTTTTCCAATAGATCGAGAAAGTCATCGACGGAGCTGACCAGACCTTCGCGATCCGCGACCACGGGCAGCGTGCTCCACTGGATCATCTCTTGCAGACTTTCGCTGGCACCGTTCAGCACCGAACTGATTTGCAATCCTTTGGTCTCGCGCAGCTTATTGCTGAGCTCCAGACCATTCGAAGCCGGCGCAGAACCAGAGAAGATGTGGTAAGCAATGGCACCGAGCGAGAAAATGTCCAGATGCTCGCCCACATTGTTGTCGCTGGTTGTTGCTTCAGGTGCCATGTAAGCAGTGCTGCCATCATCGACCAATCGATCGACGTGCGATGTGGCCGAAACTGCCAACGATGCGTTTGAAGTAGAGTTGCTTTCGGAGCGATAGCCGACTTGCCAATTGAAAACCTTGACTGCAAATCCATCTCGACCGACTGGCGCGCCCGCATCCTTTCCTTTGTCCTGGACGAGGATACTTTGCGGCGATAGCGAGCGATGAACGACTCGTTTGTCGTGAGCGAATCGAACGACTTCACTGATCTGCCGTAACAAATCAAGGCGATGGTCGATAGTCAGTTGATCGTGGTGTTGTGTGAGGAAGTGATCCAACCGCATGGCAGTCGGATCATGTTCGAAGATCAGTGCCGGTCCGAGCTCGTGTTCGGTAAAGCCTTCGCGGCGGAGCACTCCAGGGTGTTGGAGCATTTCCAGTAGCTCCCCTTCACGTTTGGCTGCACGTTCGATGGTTTGACGTTCACCGGACGTTGCGCTTGCACGGACGTTGTAGATGCGAACTCGACGGCGAACGTTTTTGAGCGTCGCATGCGTCGCTTCCCAATCTTGAAAGCCTGGACCTTCGTTGACCAGGCGATCCAGAACGTAGTCGCTGACCTTTCGACTGCGTTGGGACGGACGGATTCCAGCTTGCTCAATGGCTTGAGCGACAATCTTCGATGTTGGCGTATTGTGCGGGACTCGCACATTTGGATCGAGCCCCTCGCATTCACGGCGTTTGATGGCCGCAACGATTCCTGGGCGAGCCGGCTTGTCTCCATCGGCGGCACGATCGCGGAGGCAGACGTGGAACCTGGCATTGTCCTGAAGGTCGCATTGCAAGTTTTCAGCAGAGCAGAACACGAGAGCTTCAATGAAAGGGATCTGCCCTTTGCCCTTGGCTGCTTTTTGTCTCCCGAGGAGTGAGCGGAGTTTCTTGGCCTTTGAATTCGCAAGATGATAGGGGTTATCAAAGGTCTTTCGAAATCGATCCTTCTCACAGGTCCACGTACCTGCATCGCCTGAAATTCGTCCCGACCAACTTTTGATCTCGATCAGGAAGAAGCCTTGCGGTGTAAACACCAACAAATCAACTTCGTAGATGCTGCCATCATCGGCGATAAATTCAAAATTGCTCCATGCGCGATAAGGATCATGATCTGGAAACTGCGAGCGCACGAATTCGAGAGCTTCGCGCTCGTGCGGAAAGCTAGATTCGGTGACTGTTGTCCAGTTCTTTTTTGTCATTGAAAAGGCTTTCAGTGCTTAGTTATCAGTGTTCGTTTGCCATCGCTGAAATCGATTGGCAGCGCCATGGAACTGCATTCATTTCGCGGAGCATTTGGTGTCGGTCACTGGCGCGATGTGGTGTTCTTTGCACAGCAGGTCGATCTGACGCAGGGCCAGTTTCGAGGGTGCTGTCCATCCGTTTTCCCAGCGATTCACGGTCGCGAAGCTCACGCCCAGGGTCTCTGCCATCGCCTCTTGGGTGAGGTGCAACCGTTCACGCAGCTCCTTAACACGGACGCCGAAATCGTCTTTTGTCTTGGTCATTCTCCAGTCTCCTGAAAAACTGGGCGGTTTTAGTCCGAACTCGTCCCTGGGGCTGACGCCCAGTGGTGGGGAGAGTATAACATGTGCGATAGCGGTTGTCTTTGGGGTATAAGCTCGTTTGTCAGGACTGCTCTTTGTCGCTCGTTTGGTCGGATTGGATTCGCAAGAATCTTCGATGGCGACTTGTATCGGATTCTAGAAGGAGGCTTTGGACAACGTGTCTCGATGGGGATTGTCGGATAATTGGGAGCGGCAAGTGTTTAGATAGATTGGAGTCTGCTATTCAGAAGCAATACGTTTGCAGCTCAATCGTTACTTTCGCTTGGGTTTGGGATTAGACATGAGGCATACGACCGATGGGAATTGATTGTTCTGTATTTAATAAGTAGAGCTTTAAGCGATACCGGTTGACCATTGCTCATAAGCTGGCAGTAGTCGTATTGGACCAACATCGTCATGTCACCTATGGGGCAGGAGTCAGAAAGTATTTAGAATCTTAGTCGTCATACTTTTGAACATCGACTTTTTCGGCATCTTCTATTCGAAACATCTCATCGTCGATAACGACAACTCGATCGCCGGGTATCCAATTATCTGCAGTGTAGGCATCCGAAGAGTCGACCTCCCATTCAGAACCGTCCTCCAGAATGATCAGCCGGCCGTCAAACTTGATCTTGTCGATAGATGAATCAAGGTGTTGTCCCAATCCAAAATTAAACAAACCCCAATCCATTAGGGTTTTTCGTTGAATCGGAGTCATTGATGCAACAGCCAAGATCTTAAACTCCTCAAGAGTCATCGACCTTCGCAAATATTCCATCGCTTGGTCCTCCTTTTCATGAGCTATTGATATCGGGTTCAACTTGGGGGATTGCAATCGAGCAGCCACTTCCTGCGTTTTGATCGTGTCGTAGTCGATTGGAACCGAAGCTTTGCAACCGGGACATCTACCAGTCGTCCCTGATAAAGAAGCTGGCACACGAAGTCGTTTACCACATGAAGGACAATTAAGGTGGAGAATCTCAGTCATGTCGCATGAACACCTAGGCGTGGTCGTCTAAAACACTCAAATGTCGGGTCGATTGGGGCGCAAAAATCCAAAACTGTACTGCATGAAGCAGGCGCTCTCGCAGTCCATCTGACCTGCAATCATCCCTCAACCATCATACTCGGATCTAGCGTCTTGCTCCACGGGTGACTATAAAAGACTCACAGAGCGTTGGTGAACTTACCGGCTGTAATCAACCTGCTGTTATGGCGAGACCGGATCATCGTCGAGAAAACTTAAAGATGATTGCAAGGTTCGCATAAGACTGTTTTGACTGGGGGGCTTCAGCTCAGTATTGCCTCCAGGTCGATTTGAATATTCCCTTGTTCTCGTGCCCGAGTAGATTTATGGCGAGTGAATTCGACCAAAATGCAAAGCTAGCTTCTCAAATCGAGTCTTGGCGTAGCCGTTTGCTGGATATTGGCAATCGGAATCCTCTCATCAATACATCGTTCAATCCAAGTCGAGGTGTACTTGAGTTTGCGAATCCCGAGCCAGAAGTTGTTTGGCGTAAGTTGATTACAGCAGGTGAAGCCGGTAGCAAAGCCCTACGATTTCCTTGGAAACGCGATCTAGTCCCTTCTCCAGACAGAGAAGTGGAGTCAAATGGCGACATTGGACAATTAAGCCTTGATTTAGAGGCCGCCCCAGATGTTGCAAATGAGAAAGAAACCAAGGATTGGAACCCGCCGATCTCGGAATGCCTAGCGTCATCAAGGCTCCGTTCGGACGATCTCTTAACAACTATTGGTGATCGCGCACTGGATCGCCGTATTCGAACTCTGGACGGTTACGCTGATCTATCGATATCGGAACAGGGTATTCACTGTTTGTTTCTGGCCTTCGGCTTTATTAAATGGTTTGAAAGCGCGGACAGCAGTAAAGAAATTCGCTCGCCGCTTATCCTGGTGCCCGCGACTTTCACAAGAGAAACATCCGATTCACCTTGGGAGCTACAAGAAGCGGAAGACGATGTTGTCGATAACTTGTGCCTGAGACAACGCTTCAAACAAGATTTCGGATTGGAGCTTCCTCCGCTGCCGGAACTTGAACAGCTTGAAGAAGACGGAGCGAGACTGGCTTATCTGGCGGAGGTTCGCGAAGCAATCAGCAAGATTTTGCGTTGGGATGTTGAGGATAGATGCTGTCTTGGACGGTTCGCTTTCCCAAAGATTGCGATGTGGCAGGATCTCGGCGACCATGTTGAGTCGATCGCCTCAAGCACGATTTGCCAATCGATCGGTGGCCAATCCGTCGACGATCCGCAAGTGGCATTTGGTGATCCAACTTCGGTACCCGACGCAAGACAACTTGACGACCATGTTGGTCCCGGAGAAATCAAAGCTATTCTCGATTGCGACTCGAGCCAACTGGAAGCGATCGTTGCCGCAAAGAAAGGCATCAGCTTCGTTCTTGATGGACCTCCCGGGACCGGTAAGAGTCAAACGATTGCTAACATCATCGCTGATGCATTGTCCGTCGGGAAGCGAGTTCTATTCGTTAGCGAAAAGGTCGCCGCTCTCGAGGTTGTGAAGCGTCGACTCGATGATTGCGGTATCGGTGACTTCTGTCTTGAGTGTCACTCAAGCAAAGCAAACCGCAAAACGGTACTCGAGGAATTGAAATGGTGCCTTGAGATTCCCGTCGAGACGTACCCCGATCCCACTCCCAAGTTAAATGATCTTCGAAAACAGCGTAAGGCGTTGAATGACTATGTACGCATCCTGCACCAACCTCAACAACCGATTGGGTTGTCGATGTACGAGCTGCACGGAAACATAGCAAGACTCACGAGAAAGGGCATGCTGGGCAGATCCAGGATTGAGTTTTCCGAGCCAGAATTAGTCGCACGGAGTACACTCGATAGTTGGATTCAATTACTTCGATTTGCACCACAGCACCAGAATGTGCTTGCAAGCTTTGCGAGTCACCCGTGGCGTGGATGTCGGTTAACGAATCAGACGCTTGCATTGAAGTCCGACATTCGAAGCAACTTTGCACTGTTATCCGACAAAGCGGCACAGCTCGCTCAAGATCTGAGCCCGCTCGAAGAAGCCTCTCTCATCCCAGAAGGTACGACCCCCGTAAATCTGAAGTCTCTGCTGGGTTCATTGGAGTTGAATCTAACAATACCTGACATACCAGCCGGCTGGTTTGCCTCTCCGCGTGAAATCGCTCGTGCGTTGCTTGATCGCCACAACGCCCATCTCCAATCCGTTCAGTTGCGACAATCTCTATCGGAGTATGTCGATGATGTCTCGACGCTTTTCAGTGACACCATCGTACCACTCTCAGACCTGAGAAGCTGCGCCTGGTTAGAACGCTTAACTAGTCCCCTTCCGAACAGCTACAAGGATTGTCGGGATGTATTGACAAGTCACGCCCAGCTCTTACGTGATTTCGAAGGATCGCTTTCCACATTCGAAAATGCCCTGGAGCAATTGGTCGCTGAAATTAAGCTGCCAATTAAAGCTGATCTTCCGATCGGATCTGTCTGGAAACTCTTGTCAGCGGCACGGTTAGTTGCCACAGATGCACCTTTTCGTGCAGCTTGGTTCGAACCAGAGCGGGCAACGGAGATCGTCGCCAATGCGAAGGATGTAATCGCTAAGCTTGAATCAATCAATGCGCTGGAGCAAAGCGTCAAGGAACGAATCAATCCCGAAGAACTGCTGAAACTCGCCAGCGAAGTTGAAGATATTGATGTATTGAAACGAAGCTGGGACTTTGTAAAGACCAATGTCGCTGCGTCCAAAATTGAAAGCTTGGATGAACTCGCTCAGCGATTAACGCAAGAGCAAGAGCGTCTCGGCCGCATAGATGCCGACCTCAATAGTGTCGCCTCAGCATTGCAGTGGAACGGTAGCTTTGCACCCACATTTGACGAGGCACGCACTATCATCGAAGCTTTGCCTAAGCTGTTCGTCTCGAGGTCATATAACGGCAACTGGGCCGACGCGACAACACGAGGTCGCGTCAAACAACAAATCGAAGCAGTACTTCTTGATCTTTCTGAGGCTCAAGACTTGCGAAAAGACCTCGAATCGAAATTTTCTCATCGGGCATTCTTGCCGACCGCTCGAGCGATTGTTAATAAAGGAAATCGATTTGCGTCATGGTGGACGCGGCTTATTGGCGGCTATTCCAAGTATCGGATGGAAGTTGCTGACCTCTATAAGTCTGCTGTGCCCGAGACAAAGCCACTGCTCAGTGACATTCAGCAGCTCGCTACGTTTCATAAACGTATGGGTGAAGTCGAAAGTGCCCATCAAGAACTTAAGGAATTGCTTCTCCCTGGAGTCGTTGCTGATCAGATAGAGTCTTGGCAGGAAACGCTCACAGCACTGAGTTCTTTCGGTGCTTTTATCTCTGCTGCTCCGCAAGCTGCATCGGTTATGCCGACCGTTGCTGTTGCCATCTCCATGCGTCCCGATGATCCGCTGATTACGAGATTGTTGGGAATGCTGCAGCCCACTAGCGGTGACGCATCAAGTAGTGCAAAAGACTCGATGGGAATATCGAACTTACGGATCAATGAAGCATTGCAGTTTGTCACAGAACTCCAGTTAGCCACCAATCGATGTACGGCTGCGATTCAAGCCAGCAACACCAAGTACCAAGCTAAGCCCGATATGCAGCAATTGCTGAATGATATTGCGTCGGCAAAAGTTTATGCAAACCAACTAGAATCAGTCGAAGCAGTATTCGTCGCCCGAGCGCCAGACTTGCCTGAAGATGCCGCACCATTTCATGCGGCTGGATGGCTTGCAGCCATTCGTGGTGTTGAATCGGCTGACAAGCTAACAAAGACTTTTGGCGCTTCGCCTGTCTTGAAGGAAATCGTATGCACTTCTGGGCGAGTGGATCAGGGGGCTCTCAATACGCTATGCCAATCCACAGAGTCGGCGTTCCAGCAGGTTAACAAAACGTGGTCGGAGCAAATTGCGTTCATCAATTTGACCAATCCTGGTCAGCAGGAGATTGAGCCACGCAAACGAATCGCTACCGAACTCAAAGCGTGTGTCGGGGCAGCGGCATCAGAGTTTGAAACCATAACTTCGCGATTGTCGAAACTTCTCGCCGTACTTAAGCCAGGTCACGCTGTTCCGCTGGAACGTCTACCACAAGACGCTAAGGCGATTGAGGAGCTACGACAAGCCCAAAGTACGATTGATCGCTGCACTTCACTGCTTTCCAAGTTTAACATCGAACATCCTTTGGAGCTCAACGATGGCGACTTCCAAGTATGTGACTGGATCACGCGGGTAACTGTTGATCTTTTGGGTTCTCAACTCGCACATGCGATTGCTACTTCACCTGAAGTGCGGACCAAGGTTAGGGCTGCCGTGAATAGCCTGACAGAAAGGTTCCCTCAATGGGAGGAGAGCTGGGATTTTTTTGCGACTTGTTTCGATGTTAAGGAGGATGTTTCGACGGGCTTTATCCCTGAGACAATAGCAATCAAAGATTTGCCCGTGATGTTACACAAACTAATCGGGGAGATCGATTTGGTCGATGAATGGCTAAGCTTCAAGCGTTGGAGAACGGAACTCAAGCGTTGTCATCTTTATCGGTGTCTAGAAGAACTGCTGAGCAATCAGTACTCCCCGGAAGAGGCTGTTGATGCGGTCTGCGCGAGGTTCTATCAACAGCTATTTGATCACTCTATATCGAACCTGCCCCATATTGGCGACTTCGATGGCGTCCGCCACGAACAGATTCGCGACAAGTATCGTGCTCTTGATGAGTGGGAAATCAAGGCGGCCGCAGCTCGCGTTCGCGAGTTTCAATTGAGTCGCGAGGACCGACCACGCATTGGGTGGCTCGCTCCCATGACATCTGAGTTAGGAATACTTAAGAAGGAAACCGAGAAGAAGCGGCGACACATGCCGCTTCGAAAGCTCTTCAATGCTGTCCCCGGTGTTCTTCAGCGGTTGAAGCCATGCATCATGATGAGCCCGCTGTCTGTCAGCACGTTTCTGCAAGCTGAAGCGTTAAGATTTGATCTTGTTATCTTCGACGAAGCGTCTCAGGTGTTTCCTTGGGATGCCATTGGTGCGATTTATCGTGGCAGTCAATTGATCGTTGCAGGTGATGATAAGCAGCTACCCCCTACCAGTTTCTTTTCACGTGCAGACATCGAATCGGAAGAGGAAGAAGACGATATCGGCGATTTCGAGAGCATTCTCAGTTTGTGCAAGTCGGTCAATATGCCGAACAAGCGGTTACGCTGGCACTACCGCAGTCGCCGCGAGCCGTTGATTGCATTCTCGAATAAGCACTTCTATGACGGAGACTTGGTTACATTCCCATCCGTGCGCGACGCTGCTAGCGATGCAGTTCAGTTGATCCACGTACCAGATGGTCTTTGGACGGATCGGAAGAATCTGCCCGAGGCCAGAAGGGTTGCAGAACTGGTAGTCGAGCATTATCGAGGCAAACCAGATAAATCGCTCGGAGTGATCGCATTTAACGCTACTCAGCAACAAGCGATCGAGGACGCGATCTATGAATTGCGTCGATCGTCACCAGTCATAGACGTACTCTTGAAAGAAGGGACACATGAACCTCTATTCATCAAGAACCTGGAGAATGTCCAAGGCGACGAGCGAGATGTAATCCTACTCTCGTTTGGATATGGGAAGAACGAAGCCGGAAAGTTTATCAAGAATTTTGGCCCCTTGTCTAAGCCTGGCGGCGAACGCCGACTAAACGTGGCAGTGACTCGTGCTCGCGAGGCCGTCTCGCTAGTAGCGTCGGTGCGATCCTCGGATATGGATCTTACGGGAAGTACCAGCATCGGTGCACAATTGCTTAAGGCATATCTTGAGTATGCAGAATATGGCGTCGACTCAATGAGTCGATCCATCGTCGAGACACAAGGCGAGTGCGAGTCGCCGTTTGAAGAAGAAGTTGCTGCAGCTTTGATTCGTCATGGATTGGAGCCGGTTCCCCAAGTCGGCTGTGGTGGCTTCAGAATCGATCTTGCTCTCAAGCACCCTGCGCATCCGGGGCTTTACTGCTTAGGTATTGAATGTGACGGAGCAACCTATCATTCATCGAAAACAGCACGAGATCGCGATCGAATCCGCCAGTCGATCCTGGAAGGCTTAGGATGGCGAATCTGTCGGGTTTGGTCGACCGATTGGATTCGTAATCCAGATCTTCAGATACAACGTATCCTGTCCGTATATGAACAGGTGGCTGCAATACCGCCAGATCTAGCTCCAGCTCCAGCTGCAAGGCCCGAACCCGAGTTTGAAGATCTTCAGCCACAATACGTGGCCGACGACACTTCAAAAATGCCAACTTATCTTAAGATCGAAGATGTTCCGACGCAACAAATCATTGACGTATCACTACGCATTGTGACGCGAGTTGGAACGATCGATTGGTCTGAACTTGTATCACTAACATCGCGAGAGCTTGGATTCGCCCGAACCGGTAGGAAGATTCGTGAGCGAATCGAATTAATTCTGCACGATCAGGTGTCTCAATCAATTCTTCATCGAACCGGGGAAAGGATATCGTTTCCTTAACATGGACTATCGAAAAGTTTCGGAACAAAGTTGTGGTACTTTTCCAAAACACCGCATAGCGAATTTTAAGACGAGTGAAAAGCCGTGCCAACCGGCTTGCCCTGTTTGCGGCGGATCGTTGATTGACATCCGCGCGAAGCTGCAATGCTCTAAGTGTCACAGGATTTGCGAGACTTGCTGCGAAGGTGGTCGTGGATAGACTCGACTCAAACCACTTATGTGGTTTAGCAGGCCACCAATAATCCATCTTCAACAACTAGTTCCACAATTTGTGCCTTAGTTTGCGGCTCGGTCAACTCGCCGCGCAGAATCTTTACATTGGAAGGAGCAACGATGCCGAGCGAGATTCGGTTGCCAGAGATCTTGACGACTTCCACAGTGATGTTGCCGTCGATTACCAACTTGTCACCAACTTTGCGACTTAGAACTAGCATTGTGAGTCTTCCTTGA
>Ga0164293_10000763_pt1 | contig 26579 bp, 20 predicted proteins | sample GEODES118metaG_FD_111487 | JGI IMG/M metagenome (GOLD analysis project Ga0164293, IMG submission 111487) | Eutrophic lake water microbial communities from Lake Mendota, Wisconsin, USA - GEODES118 metaG | ecosystem: Environmental > Aquatic > Freshwater > Lake | place: USA: Lake Mendota...
GATTTATATAATATGCCAATATTTTATAAATCTTACAGTGGTAAATGCCGATGGTATCAAACAAATAGTACAATGAGGCGATAGCCGATATTGGACTATATTGTTTGTCCAATCGGTATTAGAACTGGCTGAATTTTGTTACAAACGTACCTCCGATCAGCATCTTTATTTCCAGTTGAATGATGCTTTTTCGTTCAGTAACAGCAAATCAGAACTGGCAGCATTTACCAGTGAGCAATGATTTTTATGTTGGATATATGTTGGGAATGGCCGGGGCTTTCTAGCTTCGGCCTTATTTTATGATTTTAATACCGATGCCATAGTGATACCGATATCAGCGGGGCTAGCCACAACATGAATGCCACATTCGCCCATGATTTTCATTTTAGCAGCAGCGGTATCATCGGCACCACCTACAATAGCACCGGCATGGCCCATTCTTCTTCCCGGAGGAGCAGTTTGGCCGGCAATGAAGCCAACCACGGGTTTTTTATTTCCGGTAGATTTGATATAATGTGCGGCTTCAGCTTCCATGCCACCACCGATTTCGCCAATCATTACGATGGCATCCGTTTCCGGATCGTTCATCAGCAATTCAACGGCTTCTTTGGTTGTAGTTCCAATGATAGGATCGCCGCCAATCCCGATGGCTGTTGAAATGCCTAATCCGGCTTTAGCTACCTGGTCGGCAGCCTCATATGTTAAGGTGCCCGATTTAGAAACAATACCGATTCTCCCTTTTTTGAAAATGAAGCCAGGCATGATGCCCACTTTGCATTCTTCTGCTGTAATAACCCCGGGGCAATTAGGACCGATCAATCTGGTATTCACATTTTGAAGATAGTTTTTCACTTTCACCATATCCTGAACGGGAATTCCTTCCGTTATGCAAACAACAAGGGCGATTCCACTTTCGGCAGCTTCTAAAATGGCGTCTGCAGCAAAAGCAGGTGGCACAAAAATGATGCTTACATTGGCAGCTGTGCCTTTTACCGCATCGGCAACTGTATTGAACACAGGCTTATCGAGATGAAGGGTTCCGCCTTTACCCGGCGTTACTCCGCCCACAACATTAGTGCCGTATTCTATCATTTGAGTAGCATGAAAAGTGCCTTCTGTACCTGTAAATCCCTGTACAATAACTCGGGAATTTTTGTTTACTAAAACAGACATGGGTTCAATTGTGAATTGGTGAAAAAATGAATGGCGCAAAGATAGGGCAGATGGGTTATTGCCTGATGAGAATATTTTAGCCCTTTAAAATTCATTAATGAGCAATATCATTGGGATTGATCTTGCCTTCAGCTTCCAGCATACGCATATTTTTAGCATCCTGTAAAAACTCCGACGCAAAAATGAACTCGTTCAATGCTTTGTTTTTCGAAAAGATGATGTCCTTACTATTGCCGGTCCATTCTTTTCTGCCATCCTTCATGTATAAAATATTATCTCCGATTTCCATCACACTGTTCATGTCGTGGGTATTGATGATGGTAGTCATATTGAATTCACGGGTGATTTCATAAATGAGCTTGTCGATCAGCATGGATGTTTGTGGATCAAGTCCGGAATTGGGTTCATCGCAAAAAAGATATTTAGGTGTAAGCACGATGGCTCTGGCGATGCCCACCCTTTTTTTCATCCCACCACTTATTTCGGAAGGGAATTTTTTATTTACCCCTTCGAGGTTCACCCTTTCGAGCACTTCATTCACGCGTTTTTGTTTTGTGCTGTTATTTCCTTTGGTAAACATATCCAATGGAAACTTCACATTATCTTCTACGGTCATACTGTCAAACAGGGCAGATCCCTGAAAAAGCATCCCGATCTGTTGCCGCAGTTCTTTACGGTGTTCCTGAGTCATATCGATGAAATTCATCCCATCGTAGCTGATAGATCCTTCATCGGGTTCAAGCAGCCCGACCAAACATTTCTGCAAAACGGTTTTTCCGCTGCCACTTGAGCCAATGATCAGGTTGGCTTTTCCGGTTTCCATCACATGACTAACACCATCGAGTACCAGCTTTGACCCAAAACTTTTCTTAATATCTTTGAATTCAATCATTTTTAAAAAGAGGTATTTTTTACAACAGCAAAGCAGCAAGCACATAATCTGCCAGCAAAATCATCACACAACTCACCACTACAGAGCTGGTACTGCTTCTTCCGATTTCCAGTGAACCGCCTTTTACATAATATCCATAATAGGCAGGAATAGAACTGATGATAAAGGCGAATGTATAAGCTTTCATCAACGAAAAAAATACGTTGTAAGCTTTGAAATTATCCATCAGTCCTTTATCGAATGTATCAGTTGATAGAATACCTGCAGCGGTGCCTGCTAACCTGCCTCCATAAATACCCAGCACCATCGCCAGAATCACCAGTAGCGGTATCATGAGAATGGCTGCAGCAATCTTTGGCATGATTAGGTATGTTTTGGTATTGATGCCCATGATTTCTAATGCATCGATCTGTTCACTTACCCTCATATTACCCAGTTCGCTTGCGATTTTGCTCCCCACTACACCGGCCAGTACGATACAAACCAGTGTGGGAGCGAATTCCAGAATCACCGTATCTCTAACAATCTGCGCAATGGTGGTGAGGGGAATGAGTGGACTCACCAATTGATAGGCTGTTTGTACCGTGCTTACTGCTCCCATGAAAATAGAAATGATCGACACGATACCGAGCGAGCCCACCCCGATTTCGGAGCATTGGTGCATAAATTCTTTCCAGTATAGTTTGGTATTCTCAGGCCTGCTCATCATCCCTTTGATCATCAAAAGGTATCTTCCAAAATGGGTAAAAAAATTCATCTGCGGTTACTGAATAAATGATGTTAAAATCAGCGTGTTGACGCCGATGGTTTTCTTTTCCACCATCGGCCCCGTTTTTCGGTTGTATTTGGATTTTGTTTGCTTTTTGCCTGCGCTTCAACCACTGCAATAACCACAACGTTAAAGATAGAACGAATTGAACTACCGAGTTGCAATACATGCACCGGTTTTTTTAAACCCAGCAGGATGGGGCCAACACTATCGGCACCACCAACTTCCTGTAACAGATTGTAAGCGATATTGCCTGCAGCGAGGTTTGGAAAGATCAGCGTGTTCACTTCTCCATTAACCAGTTCGGTAAAAGGATAGTTTTCTTTCAAGATTTCTTTGTTGAAAGCCAATATTCCCTGTATTTCGCCATCGCAAATCAGGGTAGGTTCTTTTTGTTTTACAATTTCACGGGCTTTTCTCACCAGGTTGGCTTCAGGTGAATCACTACTTCCAAAGTTGGAATAAGAAAGCATGGCTATTTTGGGTACGATATTGAAATGTTTCACTTCCTTAGCAACCAGCATGGTAATTTCTGCCAATTCTTCTGCAGTGGGATTGAAATTAACTGTTGTATCGGCAAGGAATAGCGGCCCCCTTTTTGTAAACAGAAGGTACATACCAGCAATTTTACTTACTCCGTCTTCCGTGCCGATGATCTGAATGGCAGGTTTGATCGTATCAGGGTAATTGCGGCTCAATCCGCTGATCATACAATCTGCTTCTCCGGTTTCCACCATCATACAGCCGAAATGATTGCGTTCTTTCATCACTTTATAAGCCTCATAACGGTTCACTCCCTTGCGCTGCCTTTTTTGGAAAAACAGTTCTCCGAATTCTTTGCGCATCTCTTCTGTTTCATCATCTTTAGGGTTGATGATGGGTATATTATCCAGATCAACCGAATTGGCGATGGCAATTTTCTTTATCTTTTTTTCATCGCCCAGCAAAATGGGGAATCCCACTTTTTCTTCCAATATCAGTTGGGCAACTTTTAAAATTTTGGCATTCTCCGCATCGGCAAAAACTACTCGCTTAGGATTTCTGCGGGCTTTGTTTCCAATCACACGGCTGAGCTGGTTATCCAGGCCAAGCCGCTTATTGAGTTCGATGGTATAGGCATCCCAATCGGTGATTTCCAACCGGGCAACCCCGCTTTTCATGGCAGCTTTGGCTACAGCCGGTGCTACAGCAGATAACAATCGGGGGTCTATAGGTTTAGGGATGATATAATCCGGCCCGAATGAAATGGTTTTTTCGTTATAGGCGAGGTTGACGATATCAGGCACCGGAGCTTTCGCGAGTTCGGCAAGGGCGTTTACAGCCGCAAGCTTCATGGCTTCATTGATCTGCCTTGCCCTAACGTCGAGGGCACCACGAAATATATAAGGGAACCCAAGCACGTTGTTCACCTGGTTAGGAAAGTCGCTACGGCCGGTAGCCATAATAAGGTCTTTTCGCACTACAATGGCAGTATCATACATGATCTCCGGGTCGGGGTTTGCCATGGCGAAGATAATCGGATTACGGGCCATAGATTTTACCATCTCCTGGGTAACTACATTTCCAACCGATAAGCCCACAAAAACATCGGCGTCCTTCATCGCTTTCGATAAATCGTATTGCTTATAACGAAGATCAGCACAGAAAGGATGTTTCAAAGGTTCAATATCCTCCCTTCCTTTATAGAGGATGCCATCTTTATCAAATACCATGAAGTTTTCATGCTTTGCGCCAAGAGAAACATAAAGCTGAATACAAGCCATCGCCGCTGCACCTGCACCATTGATGACAAATTTCACTTTATCGATTTTCTTTTTCTGAATTTCAAGTGCATTGATCAGCGCAGCAGATGAAATGATGGCAGTACCATGCTGATCGTCGTGCATCACCGGAATATTGCATTGTTCTTTCAATGCCTTTTCAATATAGAAACATTCCGGTGCTTTGATATCTTCCAGATTAATACCACCAAACGTAGGCTCCAGCGCTTTTACAATGCTTACAAATTTTTCGGGATCGCTTTCATTGATTTCGATATCGAATACGTCAATGTCTGCAAAGATTTTAAATAACACGCCCTTTCCTTCCATAACGGGCTTGCTTGCTGCCGGACCGATATTGCCCAGGCCAAGCACGGCCGTTCCATTGGTTATTACGGCAACCAAATTTCCCTTGGCAGTGTATTTATAAACATCATCGGGGTTTTCGGCTATTTCCTTACAAGGTTCAGCCACACCGGGTGAATAGGCTAATGATAAATCACGCTGGGTTTTTGCTTCCTTAGTAGGAACTACCTCTATTTTGCCCGGACGGCCATTGGAATGATAATCAAGTGCTTCTTGCTTGCGCAGTTCTTTTGCCATACGATATCAATTGTCGCGGATACTCGAGCCGTTTCTTCTTCACTAATCTGCTCAAACAAATATCCGTTCCGTTATAGGAGCAGCCCATATAAGCCAACTACCTGTGTGCAATTTATGCAATTCGATGCAGTTAAAGCGGAGCAGTGGTTGTTTGTGGCGAACGTTTAACTCTAAACGACCAGGTAAAAATAAATTCCGCTACAATTTCTCCTGCTTTATCAACACCAACTGAACGTGTGGCAATAGTACAGGATTTACCTGATGCCATCGCCTCTTTAATGGTTTGCTGAATCAGTAAACCGTCTTCGCAAGTAAAACGGGTAAGGCCGGTTGCTTTTTTAATAAAATTGGCTTCCGACTTGATGATGAGCATACTCGTTGTCGGGGTCTTTTTGTAAAGTTGTGCCATAGCGAGCAGGCCGGTAGACATTTCAGCAGCCATACCTAAACAGGCAAAATAGGTGCTTTTAAATGGATTGGTAGAGAACCATTTGTAAGGAACAGAAACTTCCGCTTTCATTTCATCGGCATAAACTACCCGCACGCCACTGAAAAAAGCACTGGGCAATTTCAAGAAAAGAAAAAATCCCGACCATAAAGGATGCCGTAACTTATTTAAAAAATCCTGTGCAGTTTGCATGATGCTATATTAATTCCAATGGCTTTTGCATAGTTAAGCAGCCACCTGGATAACAGTTTCCTGAATGCTCAACAGGTTGATGAATTTATTTTCTGATGAAGAGATTACGGATTGTAATTAATATACATTGCTTTTACTTTTCACCCATCAGGAATCTTTGGAAACGAGTTCACTGTAAGTATCCACTTTCATTCCTTCGGGAACGGGGTTGATGATCTGCTGGTTTTCTTCAGAAATATCTTCCTCCGTGTGTTCAGGATTGATGATAGTTGCTTTCACCAGTTCTTCCATCAAAACTTCATTTATTTTTGGTAGTTCATCAGCCGTATTGATGCCAAAATAATCCATAAACGACCGGGAAGTTGCGTATATCAAAGGTTTACCAACGGCATTTTCATTTCTCCCCGAAATGATGACCAGGTCTTTTTCAAGTAGTTTCTGAACGGCATAATCACAGTTCACTCCACGGATAGATTCTATTTCACTCTTGGTGATGGGTTGTTTATAGGCGATGATGGCGAGGGTTTCAAGGGCAGCTGCAGAAAGCCTTTTCAGGAATTTATCGCCATTCAGCAGGGCTACCGTTTTGTGAAACATCGGCTTGGTAAGAAATTGCCATCCGCCTCCGCTCTGTTTCAATTCGAAAGCATAAAACTCTGAATGGTATTTTTCCTGTATGCCGTCGATAGCTGCTTCAACCTGTGCGAGGCTGGCGCGATCATCGATGAACCCCAATGCGGCATTTACCAACTCTGTAATTTCTAAGGTAGGCAATGCCTTATCGCTGGCAAAAATCAGGGCTTCTATATGAGGGATGATTTCAGAAATTTCCATAGCAAAAAAATAATTCAGTAAACCGCTAATTAACTATAATTCAGGCAAAAGTTAGCCGGATATTATACACATCCGTGCTGGATTTGCAGGTTTGGTTTTGAAAAGTTTTATCCCTGAAGGGCAGCAGCACCACTTACAATTTCTGTAAGTTCGGTAGTGATGGCCGCTTGACGGGCACGGTTATAGCTGATTTTAAGCGACTTAAGCAATTCGTTAGCATTGTCGCTGGCTTTATCCATCGCAGTCATCCTGGCGCCATGCTCACTGGCATTGGCATCCAGAACCGCTTTGAACAACTGGGTGTTCAGGATTTTGGGCATCAGCTCTGCTATGAGAACAGCCTGATTGGGTTCAAATATAAAATCAGCCTTTTTCTTCGTGCCGGTATCTGCCACTTTTTGTACGGGAAGGAAAGGTTCAGCTATGAAAACCTGAGAAGCCGCATTTTTAAATTCACTATAAATAACTTCCACAGCGTCAAATTCTTTTGCCGCAAATGCCTTCATGGCATATTGGGCAGCGGTTTGTACGCTTTCAAAACCCAGATTGGAAAACAAGTCCCAATAGGCATCAACAACCTTATACCCGCTTTTGGTAAAATGTTCATACCCTTTCTTACCGATGGGCATAATTTTAACGTTGCCACGGGCATGTTGATTGGCATATTTATCGGCAATGGTTTGCTTGGCTAATTTGATGAGGTTACTGTTATATCCACCACAAAGTCCACGGTCGCTGGTTACCACAATGATCAGCACGTTTTCAATTTCGCGAACCGTTGCGAGGTCCATCGCTATATCTCCTTCGCTGGCACTTACGATATTACCCAGCATTTCCTGTAATTTTTTGGCATAAGGCCTCATTTGAGTGATGGCATCCTGTGCACGGCGTAACTTGGCAGCACTTACCATTTTCATGGCTTTGGTGATTTGTTGTGTGCTTTGTACGCTTTTGATCCGGTTTCTTACTTCTTTTAATGCACCACTCATATTATGAATTTTATTAAAACGCCGATGTTCAGTTTTAAAACCCCTTGAATTTGAAGGTGCAAAGGTAGGGCAAATGGCCAATAATTCAAATGTAAGGGGGATAAATTATCCGGTTCTTTCGGGGCATTTCTGTTAATGATCTTTTGGATAGCTGTAGCCTTACAAAGTTCCTTTACCTTTGCGCCCTGTCAATTTGGCGATAAAGTTATTATAGCATTGTATTTGTCATTTGCATAAATTAATCAATCTTTTAATTATTTATAAGCGGTACATATGTTAGGAATTATTTCAAAATTGTTTGGCGGCAATAAGAGTGAGAAAGATGTGAAGAAGATCAGTCCGCAAGTGGCAGAAATCAACCGCCATTTCAACAGTTATCAAAGCATCAGTAATGATGAATTAAGAAATAAAACGGTTGTTTTTCGCGAAAGGATCAAGGCTCACCTTGCGGCAACCGACCTCCAGATTACAGATAAAAACAGCCAGGCTGAAAGTTTGTCTTCCGAAGATATCAATGGCCGCGATAGTATCTATAAAGAAGTAGACGAACTCAAAAAACTCCGCGATTCAAAAATTGAAGAAATTTTACTCGAATTGCTTCCCGAAGCTTTTGCTGTGGTGAAGGAAACAGCCCGCCGCCTCCGTGATAACGAAACGCTTGAAGCAACGGCTACCGAACTCGACCGGGAATTATCGGCCAAAAAAAGCCATATCCGTATTGAAGGCGACAAAGTGATTTATAACAACAGTTGGACGGCAGCAGGCGGAACCGTTACCTGGAATATGGTTCATTATGATGTGCAGCTGATTGGTGGTGCAGTTTTGCATTCCGGAAAAATTGCGGAAATGGCTACCGGTGAAGGTAAAACGCTGGTGAGTACTTTGCCGGCTTATCTCAATGCCCTGGCCGGAGAAGGCGTCCATATCGTAACCGTGAATGATTATCTCGCCCGAAGGGATAGTGAATGGAATGGCCCAGTTTTTGAATGGCTCGGATTGCGGGTGGATTGTATCGATAAACACGAACCCAATAGCGATGCCCGCAGAAATGCCTACAATGCCGATATCACTTACGGCACCAACAACGAATTCGGTTTCGATTACCTCAGGGATAATATGGTGCACCGCCCAACCGAAATGGTACAACGCAAACATCATTTTGCCATGGTAGATGAGGTGGATAGTGTTTTGATTGATGATGCCCGTACCCCGTTGATCATAAGCGGCCCGATCGGCCATAATGATAATATCCAGCAGTTTTTCGACTTAAAACCCCGAATTGAAAAACTGGTGGATGCACAGCGCAAAGCCGTTAATCAATATCTTATTGAAGCCAAAAAGAAAATTGCAGAAGGAAATGATGATCCCAAAGATGGTGGCCTGGCGCTCATGCGTGCACACCGTGGCTTGCCTAAAAGCGGTGCATTGATCAAATTCCTCAGTGAACCGGGCATGCGGGTGAAATTACAGAAAAGTGAAAACTATTACCTCGCCGACCAGCAGAAGGAAATGCCTAAGGTGGATAAGGAACTTTATTTTGCTATAGATGAAAAGAACAATCAGGTAGAACTTACAGATAACGGAATCACTTTGATCACCAGAAGTGGCGAAGACCCTGAATTCTTTGTGCTTCCCGATATTGCTACCAAACTGGCGGATATCGAAAAAATGAGTTTAGCTGCGGATGAAAAACTACATCGTAAGGAACACCTGCTCAACGAATACAGCCTTAAAGCCGAAAGGATCCACACGGTTCAGCAATTGTTGAAAGCGTATACTTTGTTTGATAAGGATGTGGAATATGTGGTGATGGACGAAGCGGTAAAAATTGTGGATGAACAAACCGGTCGTATCCTCGATGGCCGCCGTTACTCCGACGGCTTGCATCAGGCACTGGAAGCCAAAGAGAATGTGAAGATTGAAGCATCTACTCAAACCTATGCTACGGTTACCTTACAGAATTATTTCAGGATGTACCACAAGCTTGCGGGTATGACCGGTACTGCCGAAACAGAAGCTGCAGAATTGTGGAGCATTTATAAATTAGACGTAGTAACCATTCCTACCAATGTTACCGCAATCCGCAAAGATGATCAGGATAAGGTGTATAAAACCAAAAGGGAAAAATACAAAGCGGTAATTGATGAAATTGAAAGTTTACGTGCAGCTGGAAGACCTTGCCTTGTGGGTACCACTTCTGTTGAAGTAAGTGAATTGCTCAGCCGGATGTTGAAACAAAAAACTATCCCCCATAATGTATTGAATGCTAAACAGCATTCTAAAGAAGCACAGGTGGTAGCCGAAGCAGGTTTGGCCGGTGCGGTAACTATCGCTACCAATATGGCCGGTAGGGGAACCGATATCAAGCTTGGACCCGGCGTAAAAGAAGCCGGCGGGTTGGCAATCCTGGGTACAGAGCGCCATGAAAGCCGTCGTGTAGATCGCCAGTTGCGTGGACGTGCAGGCCGCCAGGGAGATCCGGGTACTTCTAACTTTTTTGTTTCTTTGGAAGACGACCTGATGCGCATGTTTGGCAGTGAACGTATTGCCAGTTTGATGGACAGGATGGGCTATAAAGAAGGCGAAGTGATTCAGCACAGCATGATTACAAAGAGTATCGAGCGTGCACAGAAGAAAGTGGAAGAAAATAATTTCGGTATACGGAAAAGACTGTTGGAATATGACGATGTGATGAACAAGCAACGTAATGTGGTTTATGGAAAACGTAACCACGCTTTATTTGGAGAACGTTTAGCGCTTGATCTGGATAATGCTTTCTATGCCGTTGCAGAAGGCCATGTGTTGTCGGGCAAAGAAACCGGCAATCATGAAGATTTCAAATTGAATGTGATCCTCGCCTTTGGAATGGATACAGCCATCACCGCAGAAGAATTGGAAAAAACCGAAACCAATGCACTGGTAGAAAAATTGTACCTCGAAGCATTACAACATTATCAGCTTAAATGCAAAGCTGTTACGGAGCAAACCATGCCCATCATCCAAAATATCCGTAAGGAACAGGGCAATCATATCGAGAATGTAGCCGTGCCCTTCACCGATGGTAAAAAAGGCATTCAGGCCATTGCCAATCTCGATAAATATTTGGAAACAGACGGTAAAGAACTCATGAATGCACTTGAAAGGAATATCACCCTTGCGTTGATTGATGATGCCTGGAAAGAACATCTCCGTTCTATGGATGATCTGCGCCAAAGTGTACAAACGGCTGGCTACGAACAAAAAGATCCTTTGGTGATTTATAAAATCGAAGCTTACAATGCTTTTAAAAGGATGAACGACCAGGCAAATAAAGATGTGGTGGGTTTCTTATGTCATGCAGGAATTCCAATGGAAGAAACTAATGCAGGCCAGATCAAAGAAGGCAGGGAAAGGAAAACCGATATGAGCAAAATGAACGTCAACAAAGCTGAAATTGACGCTGCCGGTGAAGATTATGCTGCCAATGAAAAAGATTACTTTGATCCTTCACCAGCCGTTAAGCAGGAACCCATTCGTGTAGAACCCAAAATCGGTAGGAATGATCCTTGTCCATGCGGAAGTGGTAAGAAGTATAAACAATGCCATGGTAAGGATTTGTAGGTAGTTGATTCGTTGATCAGTTAACTGGTATAGCATTTTTTAGAACTATCCAATTCCGAATTACACTAAATTTATTCCCGGATGAAACTAACATTTTTCATAGGTTGTTTGCTGATTTGCTGTAGTTCACTGGCGCAGGATAGTACACTAAATGCTAACAGCGTCATCAAAGACGAACGCTTTGATTTGTTAGGTAAAAAAATGTCGGCTTATAACGAAAGCCTCGCCGGCAAAACACAAATGGTTAATGGCTACCGGCTGATGTTGTTAAACACTACCGACAGGCCATATGCGATGAAAGTTCGTTCGCAGCTTATGCAGCAGTATCCGGATCAAAAAGTTTATATCAGCTTTGTTTCTCCTTATATCAAATTGAAGTTTGGAAATTACCCTGAAAAAGCAGATGCTGAGAAAGCCCGTAAAATGATGCTAGCTGCTAAAATAGTTTCCGGCAATATTTATCTCGTTCCGGAAATGGTAGAGCAAAAGCAGGAGAAGCCGGCTGTGGTAGAAGATTAATTTTGCTGCTGATTTTTTTTGAAGCTTTTCTTCGGAGAAGCTTTTTTATTTTTGTGCCTATCTTCACCTGATCAATGAACAACATGCTCGAAACAATCAAATCGTTGGCGCATCAGTTTGCACCGGAATGTATAGCCATCCGGCAACACTTACATGCACATCCGGAATTGAGTTATGAAGAATTCGAAACGGCGGCTTTCATAAAGCAGGAACTGCATAAATGGGGAATTCCTTTTCAGGAGATGGCCAAAACCGGTGTTGTTGCCTTAATTGAAGGTAACCATCCTTCTAAAAAAATAATTGCGCTTCGGGCTGATATCGATGCATTGCCTATCAGAGAAGAAAATAAGGTTCCTTACCAATCTAAAAATCCAGGTGTCATGCATGCCTGTGGCCACGATGTGCATACCAGTTGTCTGTTAGGTGCAGCACGGATACTAAAACAAACCCGGAATGAATGGGAAGGAACGATAAAGCTGATCTTTCAGCTCGGTGAAGAAAAAAATCCGGGTGGTGCAAGCTTGCTGATCAAAGAAGGCGTATTGGAAAATCCTGCTCCGGAAAAAATATTCGCCTTACATGTGCACCCCGGAATGGAAGTTGGCAAATTTAGTTTTAGGGGCGGTATGGTTATGGCCAGTGCCGATGAAATTTATATCAGTATCAAATCGAATGGCGGTCATGCCGCTGCACCGCAATTAACTGCCGATACGATCTTGATTGCATCTCAATTGGTGGTGAGTTTGCAACAGATCATCAGCAGGAATAACGATCCATTCAATCCATCCGTTTTGTCTATAACCTCTATTCAGGGCGGCAACAGTACCAATGTGATCCCATCAGAAGTGAAGCTCATGGGCACCTTAAGGGCAATGAATGAAACCTGGCGTTTCAAGTCGCATGAACTCATCATCAACCAAACGCACAAATTGGTAGAAGCCATGGGCGCATCTGCAGATGTACGCATCGATGTTGGTTATCCTTTTGTATTAAATAATGAAGCCCTTTCTGCAGAAGCAAGAAAACAAGCTGAAGTGTATGCAGGAAAAGAGAATGTTACGGAAACAGAACTGCGGATGGGTGCAGAAGATTTCGCGTATTATTCGCACCTCATACCGGCCTGCTTTTTCCGTTTAGGAGCTGGTAACAAAGCAAAAAATATCACAGCCAATGTGCATACGCCCATCTTTAATGTAGATGAATCCTGTATCGAACATGGAATGGGAATGATGGCCTGGCTGGCGTTAACAGCAGGATAATAAAGCAATCCTATTCTTTAGCTTATTTACGGGCAATGCTTAACTTTAGTTTATGAAAATATCATTTCACGGGGCTGCCCGAACCGTAACCGGCTCAAAACATCTAATCAGTTTTTCGAATGGCAAGAAGTTGCTGCTTGATTGTGGAATGTTTCAGGGCATGGGCCACGACACCAATGAATTGAACAGCAACTTCGGATTTGAGCCTTCCGAAATTGATTATCTCATCTTAAGCCATGCTCATATTGATCATTGTGGATTAATTCCCAAACTCATCAAAGATGGCTATAAGGGCCTGGTATATGCCACTCCGGCTACTGCAGAACTGGCAGCCGTATTGATGGAAGATTCGGCCGGCATCCAGGAAAATGATGCGAAATACGAAAACAAACGGCGGGCACTTATGGGATTGCCCTATGTTCAACCACTTTATACCACCGAAGATGCCCTTATTGCAGTAGATCAATTTGAAAGAGTGGATTATCAACAATGGCACCGCATTGATGAGCAGATTGAATTTTGTTATACCGATGCAGGTCATATTATTGGCAGTGCAGCTGTTCATTTGAAATTGACTGAAAATGGCAAAACAACTAGCCTAACTTTTAGTGGTGATGTGGGCCGATATCGCGATATCATTCTGAAATCACCTGCCGAATTTAGTCAGGCTGATTATATTTTGCTGGAGTCTACTTACGGCAATAGTTTGCACGACGAACATCATCCTTCAACAGATACGTTGCTGGAGTGGATCACCAACACCTGTTTGAAAAAGAAAGGCAAACTCATCATACCGGCTTTCAGTGTGGGCCGTACACAGGAAATCCTTTATTCCCTCAATCAGTTGGAACTCGAAAACCGTTTACCCGCCCTCAATTATTATTTGGATAGTCCGCTCAGCATAAAAGCAACAGAAATCATAAAGAGATATCCGCAATATTTCAACAACAGAATTCAAAAAGTTTTATTAAACGATAGTGATCCATTTGGTTTTAAAGGGTTGAAATTTATCAAAACTGTTGATGAATCGAAAATGCTGAATTATCAGAGAGAGCCCTGCGTAATCATCTCTGCAAGCGGAATGGCTGAAGCCGGAAGGGTGAAACATCATATCAGCAATACAATCGAAAATTCGAGAAACAGTATTTTGATGACCGGCTATTGCGAGCCCAATTCTTTAGGAGCCCGGCTATTGCGCAAACCTAAAGAAGTAAATATTTTTGGCCAGCCTCATGAAGTGAATGCAGAAATCGGTGTATTGAGAAGTATGAGTGCCCATGGCGATTACGACGACCTTTGCCAGTTTCTGGCCTGCCAGGATACCAAAGAAGTGAAACAACTTTTTCTGGTGCATGGGGAATATCCCGTTCAGCAGGATTTCAAAAAACGGTTACTGCGAAAAGGATTTCGCGATGTAGAAATGCCGGAACAGCATCAGAGCTTTACCCTTGAGTAATGTTGAAAGTAAACCCCAAAAAAGCAACTGATTTTTTAAGATTAATGTTACATTTGTTGAAACACATCACTAACTAAAAAAAAATATGAAAAAAGTACTGGCATTTATAGCTTCAATTGGCTTTTTGATTTCCTGCAGTGAAAAAAAGGAAGACACATCAACAACAGAAGTAACTACAACCACATCAACCACTGAAAAACCTAAACCAACCCTGATTTACGATGTTAGATATTCAGATTGGGAAATGGGTGACCAGGAATTGATCAACAATGTACTGCGCTTTTATAAATCCTGGGATGTAAAGGATTTGAATAATGTAGATGGTCTGTTTGCCGATACGGTGAAGATGCGCCTTCCGGAAGAACGCAGTGAAATTGTGCTTACCAAAGACAAGGTTACCGGTGCGCTTGCCAAAAACAGGGGTATGTATGGAACAACCAGAAACGAAATTATTTCTGCTGTATCACTGCGTGATAAAAAAAGCGGAGAAGATTGGGTGATGATCACTACTTATAGCAAATGGATTGAAGATAATGGCAAGCGTGATTCAGTACTGTATCATGATGACTGGCGTTTGAAAGACGGAAAGATTGCATTCCTGATGAGCTATTACAAGCTGCCTACTAAAACCTTTTTGAAGACTAACGATATTACCGGAGAAAAATAATATTTACTAAGTATCCAATAAAGCCGGGGCAGTAGCTTCGGCTTTTTTGTGTATATACTCATAATCCATTCATGATAATTTATTAATTTCATTGTTCATTATGGAAGCCTACGGAAAAATATTGCTCATTGCCATGCCGGTGTTTTTACTGCTGGTATTGTTTGAAAAATGGTATGGCTGGCGAAAAGGATTTGATACGGTTCGGAATATGGACATGATCAGCAGCATGGCCAGTGGGGTAACCAATGTTACGAAAGATGTATTGGGTTTAGGTGTGGCACTCATCAGTTATGAATGGATGGTTGCCCATATGGCTTTAACCAGTGTAAATGCAGGTTGGCTAACTTATGTGATTGCTTTTATCGCTTTAGATCTGGCAGGTTACCTGGTTCATGCCCTGAACCACAAGGTGAATTTTTTCTGGAACGCCCATATCGTCCACCACAGCAGCGAAGAATTCAACCTGGCATGTGCCTTACGGCAAAGCATATCCGTATTTGTAAAACTCTTTGTGATTTTGTTGTTGCCTGCTGCTTTATTGGGAGTTCCGCCAACAGTGATTGCAGTAGTTGCTCCCTTGCATCTGTTTGCACAGTTTTGGTATCATACCAGGCATATCGGCAAAATGGGCTTTCTCGAAAAAATCATTGTCACTCCTTCGCATCACCGGGTGCATCATGCCATCAATAAGGAGTATATGGATAAAAACTACGGGCAAATTTTTATCATATGGGACAAGCTCTTTGGAACCTTTCAGGAAGAATTGCCTCATGTGCCAGCAGTTTATGGCATTACAAGGCCGGTGAGAACATGGAACCCGATCAAAATCAATTTTCAGCATTTGTGGTTATTGATAAAAGATGCCTGGCGAACCAGAAACTGGTCTGATAAAATGCGGATATGGTTCATGCCCACCGGTTGGCGGCCTGCAGATGTTGTGGAAAGATTTCCGGTTTATAAAATTGATGACGTCTATCATTTTGAAAAATATGAAACCTATGCCTCTCCATTTTTAAAGGCATGGAGTTGGATGCAATTGCTGATGTTGTTATTGTTTGTAAGTTACCTGTTTGGCAATGTGGGAGCCATTGGGTCACCGGCTTTCTTTTGGTATGGCGCCTTTATTTTTTTGCATGTTTATGCGCTTACCGAACTGATGGATAAACACAAATTTGCCTGGATATGGGAAGGCATCAAGATGATATTCGGATTGGCAGTACTATATTACTATGGCGATTGGTTTGGATCGGATAAGCTTTTTCCCGGGCTGACTTATATACTGCTTGGGTATTTTTTACTTTCATTCGGGGTGGGGTTGTGGATGAGAAAAAACGAATTATCTGCTGTTCCTTCATAAACGAGTCGCTTCCACAAATAAGAACCTAACCTTCCCCGACGAATCCTCTCTACCAAAACTCACAGTATATGTAGTTTATTCTACACGAAGGACTTATTGTCGGGTAAGTCAAAGTTTGTGACATTTATTTTCCATTTTAAAAAACGACACAAAAGATGTGTCATTTTTCTTGTGACATTTTTTTTGCCACAAAAATATTGACACAGCCTTCCCAGACGAGTCTCCTCCTCCAAAACTCCATGTTTGTGTGTGTAATGATAGGTTAGGGACTCGTCGGGTTATCATCAGCGACAAGTTAATTTTTATACTTCTCTTCCATGACGAATTTCCTATACAATATCTTACCTAGGAAGTACCCAATATTAGAGCCTTTATTTAGGGTTAAACAAACTGTCCCTTAGCGGAAGGTCGCATTGAATTTTTGCATCATTCAAATTAAGTAAAGGCATTTTTGTGTTTTTAGCATTCTGTTCCCAGGTGAAAAAAATCTTATTCATTTTCTCACTCAGCTTATCTTCAAGCAAACTGAATTCCTTCATGCTGTGGGGGCCGTTAGCTACTATCACTTCTTCTTTCACTGATTGGCAATGGGGATACTTTTCATCAAGTTCAGTATTGATATGAAATTTCGTTTTATAGGAATTACACGATAAATAGTGAATGTAACTATGGGAATAATCTTCTTTGTGAAAGTTAAGTTGAACTCGCTTAAAATTTTCACCTTTTATGATGGTATCCGTCAATTCAAAAGTAGTGTCTGGTACAAAATAAGGAACAATTTTTCCATAGAACCTGTTATCAAGATTCTCCTTTTGGGCAGGGTTTAAAAAATAATTACAAAAAATGGTAGCCGTATCCTGTAAGGAAAGATAATCCTGGCAATGCATATTTCGTAAATCCAAAAAAGTGTATTTATAGAAAAGATATTCCTGTGAATGAATATTCCCTTTTTGAGAAAAAGTATCAATGCTATTGAGGCTTTTTCTTTCCAGAATAAAACAACTGTCTTTAAACCAGATTTTACCTCCGATGTATTCAAAGGGCACAGGCTCTTTTGGATTGGTATTGATGAAATAGATTTTCCAATACATTAGTCCTTCATCAATGGATTTAAAAACAGCTTGGGAACAGGAATAATTGAATAGTAATAAAAAATAAAAATAGTGTTTCATAAATTTACCTTAAAGTACATCCTTTGCATTCCAATAACCATGATTTTGGCAATTTATCTCTGTATTATTTTGATTTGGGAAAACTGCCCATCCTGAAAAATACCCATGAGCAATTGTCTGTGCCGGATTAATATTTTCTGTATGAGTATGTGCAAGTGAAGGCGTCCCCCACCAGGTATGCCAGCTATATGTGCCGGGACTTAAACTCATCTCATAAGTAGGGATAAAAGTTATACCATTTTGATTAAATCTATTCAGTGAAGTATTATTCATTCTGATGCCATTAACAGTCCAATGAGCATAGAATGCCCACCAATGTGTTGAACTTGCAACATAATCTTTGCGCACCAATAAATCAACTTGGCTAGTGCTTGGAGTACCAGGTTGGGAAGAAGATCCACCAGTTCCTGTACTACCTGTACTACCTGTACCCCCTGCACCTCCTCCGCTACTAGTACAAGATGTATATAAGTAGGTTTCTGTGTAATCTTCAATGGTACCGTCTGCAGCATAATAGGTAATTACTAAATAATACTCAGTACAGATTTCGTCATCAAAATATGTCCAACGGCCCTCTAGACATTTATTTTTTATCTTTTTTTCATTTTCATATTTCGATTCTGAAGTGAGAACATCATCAAGATTTATACATGAAAAAGTGCCATCAATAGGAAAATCAGTACTCCTGAAATAGTGTCGGAATGAATTCTCAGGAATTGAAGTGATTTCAGGACTTTTTGGGTAAAAAAGAGTCAATTCTCCTCTGTAAATTTGACCTCTTTCATTTTCCCAAATCAGGAAATTTTGAATAGGTAGTTGATGAGTACTTGGGTCTATATTTTGACTGAAATAATCATGACTAAGTGGAATAATAATTAAATTTTCTTCATCACTGAGTACTTCTGTGTATTTTTCTTCCAGTTTCATGTTTGTAATCAACTTGAGAATAAAATCGTTTCTATTAGGTAAAGAAGTATCTTTTTGTCTTTCTAACCATTCTATAATATCTCCATTATCAAGTGTACTATTTCTGTTCGATAAATTAGAAGTGATTTTTTCCTCTTGGGTATTGTATTTTTCTTGAAGAGAGACTTTATTACATCCTACTGTAAATATGCAGCATATTAGAATTTGAAAAAATAGGTAAGGCCAAGTAAAAAATAGATTAAACCTTATTAGGTTTTGCGGGGGGGGGGGGTATTTATTTTCATAATTTTTTATTGAATATAATGAATAAAAATCAAATGAGTAATATTTTTTCATGGAATTATCTCGGTCGTCGTAATATTGGTAACATAATAAATAACATCCCATTTCTAAGACATTCTTCCCAGACGAGTCTCCTCCTTCATTACTCCATGTTTGTGTATATAATGATTTATGACTTACTTTTCGGATAGAAATAAAAAAAGCCTCTTCATCAGAAAAGGCTTTTTAGTACCACGTACGGGATTCCCTGCCTGACTGCGTCAAGCAGACAGGGAACCCGTGATTCCTTTTCAAATAATTAATCAAAGCCGTTACTAAAATAAATAAAAAAAAGCCTCTTCATCAGAAAAGGCTTTTTAGTACCACGTACGGGATTCGAACCCGTGATTCCTCCGTGAAAGGGAGGCGTCTTAACCCCTTGACCAACGCGGCATTGATTTTTAGGACGGCAAAGATACATCCCGTAAAGGAAGCATCCAAAATTATTTGAAGAATTAAAATACCCGGATAGAAGCACTGCTATTACTTCAAATCACGTTAAATCTACCTATGTAATCAATTGCTTTTTTTAAAATAATCCCTTAATTCAGTAACATCCTGTAATTTTGCCACGCTAAATATTCTCCTCATTTTCAAATTATTATTATGAGTACTGTTAAAGTTGCCATCAATGGATTCGGGCGTATTGGTCGCCTTGTTTTCCGCCAGATCTACAACATGAAAGGAATCGATATAGTGGCTATCAACGACCTTACCAGCCCGGCCGTACTGGCACATTTGCTTAAATATGATAGCGCTCAGGGCCGTTTTTCTGAAGAAGTAACCCATACCGAAAATTCAATCATCGTCAATGGTAATGACGTACGCATCTACGCCCAAAAAGACCCTGCCCAAATTCCCTGGGGCAGCCATGATGTGGATGTGGTGATTGAAAGCACCGGATTTTTCACCGATAAAGATAAAGCTGCAGCCCATCTCACCGCAGGTGCAAAGAGAGTAGTGATTTCTGCTCCGGCAACCGGCGACCTCAAAACAGTGGTATATAATGTAAATCATCAGATTCTCGACGGCTCTGAAACCATCATCAGTTGCGCCAGTTGTACCACCAATTGTCTGGCTCCAATGGCTAAAACACTAAACGATAATTTTGGCATCGTTACCGGTATCATGAGCACTATTCATGCCTATACGAACGATCAAAACACCCTCGATGCTCCACATCCTAAAGGTGATCTTCGCCGGGCCCGTGCAGCCGCAGCCAATATCGTTCCAAACAGTACAGGTGCTGCAAAAGCCATCGGACTCGTATTGCCGGAATTAAAGGGTAAATTGGATGGTGGTGCTCAACGCGTTCCCGTTATTACTGGTTCTGTTACCGAATTGTACAGCATCCTCGAAAAACCTGTTACTATTGAAGCAGTTAATGCAGCAATGAAAGCCGCCAGCAACGAAAGCTTCGGTTATAACGAAGATGAAATTGTAAGCAGTGATGTTATCGGCATCCACTTCGGTTCTTTGTTTGATGCCACACAAACCAAGGTAATGTCGGTAGGTGATAAGCAGATGGTGAAAACCGTAAGCTGGTATGATAATGAAATGAGTTACGTTTCGCAATTGGTGCGTACGGTGAAGCATTTTGCGGGGTTGATTTCATAGTAAAGATTTTAACGTTTAAGTCGTTTAATACGTTTAAGTCGTTTAAGTCGTTTAACGTTTAAATCGTTTAATACGTTTAAGTCGTTTAACCTAAGCCTTAAGGTAGAAAGAGGTTGATGTTTTGGATTTTTTTCCTGGGAAATAATGATAGATACGAATTAAAAAAAATCATCCCAAATTATAAATCAAGTTAAACGATTTCAACGTTTAAGTCGTTTAACGTAAGCCTTTTGGTAAGAAGAGTATGATGTTTTGGATTTTTTCCTGAGACATAATGATAGATACAAATTAAAAAAAATCTCCCGAAATTAAAACACGTTAAACGACTTAAACGTATTAAACGTTTTAAACGCTTAAGACGTTTTAAACGAATAAGAGATACAAAATCATAGCCAACCCAAAATAAAACCCCATGCATTCCTTCCAAACTTTCTCTTTCCAAAATAAAAAAGCCCTTGTTCGGGTAGATTTCAACGTGCCGTTAAATGATCAGTTTGTTATCACTGATGATAACCGTATGGCTGCTACCATTCCAACGATAAAGAAAATTCTGGCTGATGGGGGAAGTGTAATTTTAATGAGTCATCTGGGCAGACCAAAAGATGGTCCGGAAGAAAAATTTTCGCTCAAACATCTTGTTCCGCATCTCAAAGAACTCTTAGGAAATGTACCGGTTTTATTTGCCGAAGATTGTATCGGAACCAAAACAACTGAAATGGCAGCTGCATTGAAGCCCGGAGAGGTATTACTACTGGAGAATTTACGTTTTTATAAGGAAGAAGAAAAAGGCGAACATGCTTTTGCTGAAAAATTGAGTAAATACGGCGATCTATATGTTAACGATGCTTTCGGAACAGCTCATCGTGCCCATGCCTCCACAGCAGTGATTGCAGATTTTTTCACGGCGGAAAATAAATTGTTCGGAGCCCTTATGGAAGCTGAGGTAATCAGTGCGGAAAAAGTTTTACATCTTGCAGCTAAGCCATTCACCGCCATCATTGGTGGAGCAAAAGTTTCTGATAAGATATTGATCATCGAAAATTTACTGGAACGTGCCACCGATATCATCATCGGCGGCGGGATGGCTTATACTTTTATCAAAGCCCGTGGCGGAAAAATCGGCAATTCACTTTGTGAAGACGATCGTTTAGACACGGCAAAAGAAGTACTTGAAAAAGCACGTCTGAAGGGCGTTTCCGTCCATCTTCCCGAAACTTCTATTATCGCTGATAAATTTGCAGCAGATGCCAATACCAACGATTGCCCTAGTGACCAGATACCTGATGGTTGGATGGGGCTGGATATCGGAGCAAAAGCTATCGGCATTTTTACAGAAGTGATTTTGAAATCAAAAACCATTTTATGGAATGGACCGATGGGTGTTTTTGAAATGGAAAAGTTTCAAAACGGCACAAAATCAATCGCTTTAGCGGTGGCTGAATCTACCAGCCATGGTGCGTTTAGCCTTGTAGGCGGAGGAGATAGTGTTGCCGCAGTAAACAAATTCCATCTGGCCGATAAAGTGAGTTATGTTTCCACCGGCGGTGGTGCCTTATTGGAGTATTTTGAAGGAAAGGAATTGCCGGGGATTGCTGCGGTTAAAGGAGTATAAAAAGTTAATTGCTTAGTGAATCGGTTTGCAAACCGTTGAACCATTTTTGTAATAAGCCAATCAAGATTAGATTGGCTTTTTTATTGACTCTTCGTTTTCAACTCTTTCGTATATTCAACTTCTAAATATTTTTTGATGCCAAAGATTGCCGAATCAGAAATGATCCTGAACAGCAGAGGCGCCATCTATCATCTCGATTTAAAGCCTGAGGAACTTGCTCCTACAGTCATTTTAGTTGGTGATCCCGGTCGCGTTGAAAAAGTTAGCAGATATTTCGATATGATTGAACATCAAAGCCAGCACCGCGAATTTGTTACTCATACTGGGTTTATTGGCAATAAAAGATTGTCGGCAGTTTCCACTGGAATTGGTCCTGATAATATCGACATTGTTTTGAACGAATTAGATGCCCTGGCAAATATCGATTTTGAAACACGCGAAATCAAACCCCAACTCAACAGTTTACAGTTGGTGCGTTTCGGAACTTCAGGAGCACTTCAAGCTGATATTCCGGTAGATAGTTTTGTGGCTTCCACTCATGGGCTTGGCCTTGATAACTTACTTAATTTTTATGCCCATCAGGTTCCCGAAACTTCACGGATTATAACAGATGCTTTCATCGCACAAACCGGATTGGATAGTAATATCACATTGCCTTATGTATTTGAAGGCAGCAAAAGTTTATTGAAAAAATTTGATGATGGATTTTATCAAGGTATTACCGTCACCTGTCCTGGATTTTATGGTCCCCAAGGAAGAATACTTCGTTTGCCACTTAGAAGTGAAGCCCTCATCAGTAAACTTACTGCATTCAAGTTTAATCAACTTCAGATCACTAACTTTGAAATGGAAACTTCAGCTATCTATGGTTTGGGTAATTTATTAGGGCATGATTGTATGAGTGTGAATGTTATTGTAGCCAATCGGGTGTTGCAACAGTTTTCTAAAGACAGCCATGCAGCAGTTGAAAAAATGATTGTAAAAGCATTGGGTTGTTTGATAGCTTCATAAATTATTCTAAATGGCGGTTACCTCTTTTATACCAGATTTTTCTCTTTTACCACAAATAGATCAAGTGGGTGTTGAAGAACGGGCTTCCCGTTTTACCACTCGCAGTATCAAAAACGAATCGAAAACAAATGGTTTGTTGCTGGCACTGAACATGATCGATTTAACTACGCTGGAAGGAAAAGATACAGATGGCAAAGTGCAGCAACTATGTTACAAAGCCATGCATTTGCATGATAGTTACCCCGATCTGCCAAGTGTTGCCGCTATCTGCGTTTACCCTTCTATGGTAGCGGTAGCCAAAAAGGCATTAGGCAATTCAGGAGTCAAAGTAGCTGCAGTTGCTACGGCCTTTCCAAGTGGACAAGCACCTAAGGAAGTGAAAATCCGGGACACTAAATTTGCCCTTAGCGAGGGCGCCGATGAAATAGATATGGTGATTTCAAGAGGAAAATTTCATATGGGGGAATATAATTTTGTTTTTGATGAAATTGCAGCCATAAAAGAAGCTTGTGGAAAAGCAAGGTTGAAAGTGATTCTGGAAACAGGCGAATTGGTTACTTATGATAAAGTAAGAAGGGCCAGCGATATTGCCATGTATGCAGGGGCCGACTTCATCAAAACTTCTACCGGAAAAATTTCACCGGCAGCAACCCTACCTGTAACATTGGTGATGCTGGAAGCCATCCGTGATTTTTATTACAAAACGGGCAAGAAAATTGCTATGAAACCCGCTGGCGGAATTTCCAAATCCAAACTGGCATTACATTATCTGGTAATGCTCAATGAAGTGCTGGGTGAAGGCTGGATGAGTAATGAATGGTTCCGTTTTGGCGCAAGCAGCCTGGCAAATGACATATTGATGCAGTTGATGAAACAAAAAACAGGCTTTTATCAATCGGCAGATTATTTTTCGTTAGACTAAATACGTTAAGCTTTTTCATAGGCAAGATGTAAAGAGGACACATGGAAGAAGTGAATTTTTTTAGAATCTATGAAACATAAACAAATTGAATCTAACTAAACCAAAAATAAAACATACCTCCCGTTAAACCTTAAACGCTTTAAACCTTAAACGGATTAAACGCCTTAAACGATTTAAGTATTACAACAATATCGAAAACAATACCATTCATGCCAACAAAAAATACCATCAAATTGAAATTCAACAGTGCCAGAAACCTGTCTCCGGCACCTGAAAGTTTATCTGCAGTAAAAATCAAGGAACGGTATGAATTGTTTATTAATGGAAAGTTTGAAGAACCCCATTCAAAAAAATATTTCGATACCATCAATCCGGCAAATGAAAAAAAATTGTCGTTGATAGCTGAAGCCGATAATACGGATGTAAGTAAGGCTGTATCTGCTGCGCGCAACTGTTATGAAAAAACCTGGAAGAAAATGCCGGGTAAGGAAAGGGGGAAATACATCTATCGTATTGCCCGCATGATACAGGAACGCGCGCGTGAGTTTGCGGTAATTGAAACCCTTGATGGGGGTAAGCCCATCCGCGAAAGCAGGGATTTTGATGTGCCTGCTGCAGCGAATCATTTTTTTTATTATGCCGGCTGGGCCGATAAGCTTCAGTATGCTTTTCCAAACAGGCAGCCGTCACCGCTAGGAGTAGCCGGACAAATCATTCCATGGAATTTTCCTTTGCTGATGGCTGCCTGGAAAATCGCTCCTGCCCTGGCTACCGGAAATACCGTTGTTCTTAAACCGGCAGAAACCACTCCTTTAACTGCACTGAAATTGGCTGAGATCATTCGGGAAGCCGATCTGCCGCCGGGTGTGGTAAATATCATCACCGGTGCAGGTGAAACCGGTGCGGCTTTGGTGAATCATCCTGATATCAATAAAATTGCTTTCACAGGTTCAACTCACGTAGGCAAAATTATTCAGAAAGCCATTGCAGGCACCTCTAAAAAAGCTACACTCGAATTGGGCGGCAAAGCTGCTAATATCATTTTTGAAGATGCCGCACTCGATCAGGCCATAGAAGGAATCATCAATGGGATCTATTTCAACCAGGGCCATGTATGCTGCGCCGGATCAAGGTTGTTTGTACAGGAATCGGTGTACAAAACAGTATTGCAAAAATTAAAAGACCGAATGGAAACTTTGATTGTGGGCGACCCAATGGATAAGAATACCGATATCGGCGCCATCAATTCTAAACAACAATTACAGGTGATTCATAAGTATATCAAAATCGGACAACAGGATGGAGCAGAGATATATCAACCCGCAGGAATATTGCCAAAGAAAGGATTTTATTGCATGCCTACTTTATTTACCAATGTGGCCCAATCCAATCGCTTGGCTCAGGAAGAAATTTTTGGTCCGGTTCTTACCATCCAAACTTTCCGTACCGATGATGAAGTGATTGAAAAAGCCAACAATACTCCTTTCGGACTTTCAGCTGGGGTTTGGACAGATAAGGGGTCTAAAGTTTTCAACATCAGTAGGCAGTTAAAGGCAGGTGTGGTTTGGACGAATACCTACAACAAATTTGATCCAACTTCTCCTTTCGGAGGATACAAAGAAAGTGGCTATGGAAGAGAAGGTGGGATGCAGGGGTTGGAGGGGTATGTTGGGTTTTAGTTGCAGATCGTTTAAATCGTTTAAATCGTTTAAGGCGTTTAAGGTTTTGAGATTCAGGATAGGAATTGCGGCGGTTAAATGAAAAGTTTTTTGAGTAAGATGTTGTTAGAACGTTGAAGGATTTTCTTTTTGCAGTTTGTGAAAATCACTTTAAAATTTTAGTAAAAATCACAGTTTGCGGAAATGAAGGTGAGATACATTTATGCTACAAACAGTAAGTATTGGCAACAGTAAGAAAATTTGAAGAATTAGATCTTTGGAAACTAAGCCGGAATTTATGTATTGAAATTGGACTGTTAATCGATAGCGGTAATTTCAAACAGCATTACAGGCTTATCTCACAAATTGAAGGCGCTACAGGTTCAATTATGGATAACATTGCTGAAGGTTTTGAAAGAGGCACGAGAGGAGAGTTCATACAATTTCTTGGTTATGCAAAAGGATCTTGTGGAGAATTTAGATCTCAGTTATATCGATGTTTTGACAGGGAATTAATTTCTAAAAGCCAATTTGAAATGTTGATTTCATTAGCTATAAGAATAAGCCAGATGTTACAAAAATTTATTGTTTATTTACAAAAGTCAACTGTAAAAGGGGTTAGGAAATTATAATAGAATCAGCAAGGGTTCAAAAACAGCATAGATTTTATTATCGATTTGTCGCAACAAACACTCGAAATAAAATTGAAACTAATTGTAAATAGAAAGGGAAAAATGAAATTCCTACTTTACAAATTAAACGAGTACGTTAAACGACTTAAACGATTTAAACGATTTAAACGATTTAAACGATTTAAACGA
>Ga0164293_10000764_pt1 | contig 26559 bp, 28 predicted proteins | sample GEODES118metaG_FD_111487 | JGI IMG/M metagenome (GOLD analysis project Ga0164293, IMG submission 111487) | Eutrophic lake water microbial communities from Lake Mendota, Wisconsin, USA - GEODES118 metaG | ecosystem: Environmental > Aquatic > Freshwater > Lake | place: USA: Lake Mendota...
ACCGGATACGCGGAAGCCGTCTACGCGGAAGCCGTCTACGCGGAACCGGTCTACGAAGAAGCCGTAGCCGAAGAAGCCGTTTACGCAGAAGCCGTTTACGCAGAAGCCGTTTACACAGAAGCCGTAGCCGAGGTCGAGCAGATCGAGCCGGCGCCGCTCATAGCCCCGCCGCTGTCCGGTGACCCGCAGCCACGGCGCGGTGACGGACCCGAACTCAGTGACGACCCCCGCCCGCTGCGTCGGTCCTCAGGTGCCGAGCAGATGGCCTACGACCCGGTCGAGGAGTCAGTGAATCTTGCCGACCTCGTCGACCAGCCTGCCGGTGAGCTCGAGGAGTTGCGGTCCTATCTGCGCGGCTCGACGGACACCTTGTTCTCCGGCGGTACTGTCGCCGACGACCTGGCTCGGCGTGGCATCGCGGCTGACACCGACGAAGATGTCGGCGAATACATCAGCGCCGACCCGGCAGCGTCGTCGGCGGTACCGGGTCCGCCTCGCGGAGTCACCGGCACCCTGTTGGGCAGCGCAGCGGCGGTGTTGCAGTCGCTGCTCGCGGTGGCGTTCGGGGCCGGGTTGTTCATCGCGTTCGACCAGCTGTGGCGGTGGAATAACCTTGTCGCGCTCATCCTTGCGGTGCTGGTCGTGCTGACGTTGGCCGCCGCCGTTCGGTTCGTCCGCAAGACCGAAGACATCGTCAGTACCCTGACCGCAGTTGCCGTCGGCCTGCTGGTGACTTTGGGTCCACTGGCCCTGCAATCCACCTGACCCGGAAGTCCACTGACACAGTGCGCCCAGCAATCAAGGTCGGCTTGTCGACCGCTTCGGTCTACCCCCTCAAGACTGAAGCCGCGTTCGAGTACGCGGCGGAATTGGGATACGACGGCGTCGAATTAATGGTGTGGGCCGAGCCGATCAGCCAGGACGTCGGCGCCATCTCGCAGCTGTCCCGCCGCTACGGCGTCCCGGTGCTCTCGGTACACGCACCGTGTCTGCTGATCTCACAGCGGGTGTGGGGGCCGGATCCGATTGCCAAACTCAACCGCAGCGTGCAGGCCGCCGAGCGACTCGGCGCGCAGACCGTCGTGGTGCATCCCCCGTTCCGCTGGCAGCGCCGCTACGCCGAGGGCTTCAGCGACCAGGTGGCCTGGCTGGAGGAACGCAGCGACGTCATGGTGGCAGTGGAGAACATGTTCCCGTTCCGGGCCGACCGGTTCTTCGGCTCCGCGCAGTCCTCCATCGAACGGATGCGGCGCCGCGGCGGGCGCCCCGGGGCGGCGGTCTCAGCCTTCGCGCCGTCCTACGACCCGATCGACGGCAACCATGCTCACTACACCCTGGACCTCTCGCACACCGCCACCGCCGGCACCGACGCCCTGGACATGGCGCGGCGGATGGGCGACGGACTGGTGCACCTGCACCTGTGCGACGGAAACGGCGCCTCCACCGATGAACATCTGGTGCCCGGCCGGGGCACCCAGCCCACCTACGAGGTGTGCCAGATGCTGGCCGGCAGCGACTTCGCCGGTCATGTCGTACTCGAGGTGACCACCTCGGGGGCTCGCTCCAAAGCCGAGCGTGACGCCCTGCTGACCGAGTCGCTAGAGTTCGCCCGCACCCATCTGCTCCGGTGATCGAAAGGGTTCGGGCATGATCCCGCGGTTCTCCGATGCGATGGCGTTGCACCGCGTTGGCGGAGGTCCGAACACCGAGGCGGAGTTCGAGGCCGATCTCAACGAGAACTGGACGATTGGGCCGAAGGTGCACGGCGGGGTGATGGTTGCGCTGTGCGCCAAGGCCGCCCGGGTCGCCTACAACCGAGGACCCGACGACAGTGCCTCCCCGGTGGCCTCCCCGGTGGCCCAACCGGTGGCCGTCTCGGCGAACTTCCTCTCCGCGCCCGATCCCGGCGCCGTGCGTCTGGTCACCGCAGTGCGCAAGCGCGGCCGCCGAATCGGCCTGGTGGACGTGGAACTGATCCAGGGCGATCGCTCGTGCGTGCATGCGGTGGTCACCCTCGGTGAACCCGAGCACGACGCGCAGCCGCTGTGGGTCGACGCGCCGCTGTCCGCCCTGGTGCCCGCCCAGCCGCCGGCGGACGTGCCGATGATCGGTCCGGGCCATCCCGGTGCGGCGATCAACAACCTCGCCCGCGGTTGCGCCATCCACCCGAGGGTTATCGAGGAACTCGACGGCGACCAACCGCTGATGTTCACCTTCTGGGTGCGGCCCAAGGAGGGTCCCGTCGACGAGTTCTTCGCCCTGATGTGCGGTGACATCTCGCTGCCGGTGTCCTACGCGGTCGGCCGGCGGGGCTGGGCCCCGACCGTCCAGTTGACGGCCTATTTGCGGGCGCTGCCCGCCGACGGCTGGCTGCGGGTGCTGTGTACCGCCACCCAGATCGGCCAGGACTGGTTCGACGAGGACCACACCGTCATCGACAGCACCGGGCGCATCGTGGTGCAAACCCGCCAGCTAGCGCTGGTGCCCGGTCGGTAGGGTTCTGCGTTATGGCCAGGATTGCGATCGTCGGTGGCGGCAACATGGGCGAGGCGCTGCTGTCGGGGTTGCTCAAAGCGGGACGCCCGACCCGGGACCTGGTGGTTGCTGAGAAGTCCTCCGGGCGCGCCGACCACTTGTCCCAGGCCTACTCCGTGCGGGTGACCGATCTGGCCGACGCCGTGGAAAACGCCGCCTTCGTGATCCTCGCCGTCAAGCCCGGCGACGTCGAAGCGGTCGTCGCCGAGATCGCCGACGCCGCAACCAAAGCCGAGGGCAACACCGTCGAACAGGTATTGATCAGTGTGATCGCCGGGGTGACGACCGGCTTCTATGAATCCCGGTTGCCGGCTGGGTCCCCGGTCATCCGGGTGATGCCCAACACGCCTGCTCTGGTTGGCGCCGGGGTCAGCGCCCTGGCGGGCGGCCGGTTTGCCACCGCCGACCAGATGAGTGAGGCGGCCGAGCTCTTCGAAAGCGTCGGAGCGGTACTGACCGTTCCGGAGAGCCAGATGGACGCTGTCACCGCGGTCTCGGGATCCGGTCCGGCCTACTTCTTCCTGTTCCTGGAGGCGTTGGTCGACGCCGGGGTGGCCAGCGGCCTGACCCGTCCGGTGGCCACCGATCTTGCGGTTCAGACGTTCGCCGGAGCCGCGGCCATGCTGCTGGATCGGCTGGATGCCGTGCAGACCGATCAGCTGGGCCGACCGGACACCACCGCGGCCGAGTTGCGCGCGCTGGTGACCTCCCCGGGTGGCACAACCGCTGCTGGCCTGCGTGAACTGGAACGGGGTGGTTTGCGTGCCGCGGTCGCCGACGCGGTGGATGCCGCAAAAACCCGCTCTGAGCAGCTCGGAGTTACATCCGAGTAATTTGAGAATTCTCTGGCGGAATAACAAACACCCGTCGCACGAGACCCATTGGCCACGCTATTCTCCTCGTAACGCACGGGTTGGTGCCAGCGGTGGGGAAGCCGCTGGAACTGTTCGTGCCTAACCGATTGGGTTGCGATGACGTCTATGAATGGGCGGGATTCCGCTGGCGGAAAATCGGCGCGCGACGCCGGCGCGGCCGAAGGGCAGCCGGTGACCAGAACTCAGTTTCTGACCGTCGCGGAAGTGGCCGCCCTGATGCGCGTCAGCAAGATGACCGTCTACCGCCTGGTCCACAACGGTGAACTGCCTGCCGTGCGGGTGGGCCGGTCCTTCCGGGTGCACGCCAAAGCCGTCCACGATCTGCTCGAGACCTCGTACTTCGACGCCGGGTGACGATGCGCGCCCCCCAGGGCGCGAGGAGGAGCACGGCCATGGAGATAGCCGGGTGACGATGCGCGCCCCCCGGGGCGCGAGGTCGGTCTGTCCACTTGGGTAAGGTAAGTCCCCACACAGTCATGCCCGTAAGGGGCGTTTGAAGCACTTAGGTAGCGGAGTTCATGGGTTCAGTCATCAAGAAGCGCCGCAAGCGCATGTCCAAGAAGAAGCACCGCAAGCTTCTGCGTCGCACCCGGGTTCAGCGCAGAAAACTCGGTAAGTAGCGCGCGTCCTGCCGGCCGGGGCGATGAACGATAGGCTCTAGCGCATGGATTCCGGACGCTCCGGCGTTGACGCACCGCACTACCCCAAAGTGGTGCTGGTGACTGGTGCATGCCGCTTCCTTGGCGGCTACCTCACCGCCCGGTTGGCGCAGAACCCGCTGATCAACAAGGTCATCGCGGTCGATGCGATCGCCCCGAGCAAGGATCTGCAGCGGCGAATGGGCCGCGCGGAGTTCGTCCGCGCCGACATCCGCAATCCGTTCATCGCCAAGGTGATCCGCAACAGCGACGTCGACACGGTGGTCCATGCCGCGGCGGCCTCCTACGCACCACGCTCCGGTGGCGGTGCCACCCTCAAAGAGCTCAACGTGATGGGTGCGATGCAGCTGTTCGCGGCCTGCCAGAAGGCGCCGACGGTGCGGCGGGTCATCCTGAAGTCCACCTCGGAGGTCTACGGATCGCACCCGTATGACCCGGTCTGGCACACCGAGGACAGCAGCAGCCGCCGACCGCTCGGCGACGGCTTCGCCCACGACAGCCTCGACATCGAGGGCTATGCCCGCGGATTGGCCCGGCGTCGGCCCGATATCGCCGTGACCATCCTGCGGTTGGCCAACATGATCGGCCCGGCGATGGACACCGCGCTGTCCCGCTACCTGACCGGGCCGGTGGTGCCCACGGTGTTCGGGCACGACTCCCGGCTGCAACTGCTGCACGAGCAGGATGCCCTGGGCGCCCTGGAACGCGCGACGATGGCTGGCCGTGCCGGAACGTTCAACATCGGCGCCGACGGAATCATCATGATGTCGCAGGCCATCCGGCGGGCCGGCCGGTTGCCGCTGGCGGTGCCCACCTTCGGGGTTCGGGTGGTGGACTCGGTGCGCAAAGCGACGATGAACAGCGAGGTCAACCGGGATCAGCTGGACTATCTGAGCTACGGCCGGGTGATGGACACCGCCCGGATGCGGGCCGAACTCGGCTTCCAGCCCAAGTGGACCACGTTGGAGGCTTTTGACGATTTCGTTCAAGGGCGAGGCCTGACGCCCATCATCGACACCGGGTGGGTACGCTCTGTAGAGAACCGCGTACTTGCTCTGGTGCAGCGGCTGGGAGGGTCGGCTAGTGAGATTGGGCGGGTGTAGTCGTGTCAGTTGAGAAGGCGAAAGTCATTCCCCTGCATGGCGATTCATCGCGAGCGGGGGCTCGGTCCGGTGCGGGCCGGAAGACTTCGTCGGGGGTGCCGACCCCGGCCGTCGATGAGGACCTCGACGCCGTCATCCGGCAGATCGGCCGGCAGCGCAGCGCCGACGCCGACGCCGACGCCGACGATCTCATCACCCGGATCGCCGGTCTGGCCGACTTCCTGCGTAAGCGACTAGCCGGCGACTACGCCGTCGACGAGTTCGGCTTCGATCCGGAGTACAACGACGCGGTGGTCTTGCCGACCCTGCGTTTCTTCTACGACAAGTGGTTCCGCGTCGAGGTCAGTGGGATCGAAAACCTACCCAGCTCCGGGGCGGGCCTGGTGGTGGCCAATCACGCCGGCACCGTGCCCTTCGACGGGCCGATGCTCTCGGTGGCCGTCCACGACCACCACCCGGCGCACCGCAACCTGCGACTGCTGGCCGCCGACATGCTCTTCGACCTTCCGGTGCTCGGTCCGATCGCCCGCAAGGCGGGCCACACCATGGCCTGTAACACCGATGCCAATCGACTGCTCGGCAACGGCGAACTCACCGCGGTGTTCCCCGAGGGCTACAAGGGCCTGGGCAAGCCGTTCCTGGACCGCTACAAGTTGCAGCGCTTCGGCCGGGGCGGCTTCGTATCTGCGGCGTTGCGCGCCAAGGCGCCGATCATCCCGTGCTCGATCGTCGGCTCGGAGGAGATTTACCCGATGCTGGCCGACGTGAAGCTGCTCGCCAGGGTGCTGGGGATGCCGTACTTCCCGATAACCCCACTGTTCCCGCTGGCGGGGCCGTTGGGATTGGTGCCGCTGCCCTCGAAGTGGCATATCGCCTTCGGCGAGCCCATCGACACGAGCGATTACGACGAGCACGCCGCCGATGACCCGATGGTCACCTTCGAGATCACCGATCAGGTGCGCGAAACCATCCAGCAGACGCTGTTCGCACTGCTCAGCCAGCGGCGCAATACGTTCCTGGGCTGATCAGCGGCTGATCAGTTCCGGCGGCCCAGCGCGGCCGCCGCGATGGCCGCCACCTGAGCGTTGTCGTCCTCGGACCCCGCGGATTCGCCGAACATCGTGACCAAGGTCGTCATCACCGGTTTGCCGTCGGCGTCGGTAACCTCGGTTCGGAGCGTGCTGATGACGGCACCGAACGACTCCACCACCGATTCCAGCCACGAGTCGAAGTACAGCTTGTCCCCGGCGCAGATCGGCCGGTGGTAGGTGATCTTCTGGTCTCGGTGGATCACCCGGGCCAGATTGATGCCGACATCGAAGTTGCGGAAGATGTCCAGCTGCACTTGCCGGCCGGGGATGGCGATGAACGTCAGCGGCGCGACGACGTCGGGATACCCGGCGGCCCGGGCCGCCTCTTCATCGAGACTGATCGGATCCTGGCACTGGACTGCGTTGCAATACTCGCGGATCTTCTCCCGGCCCACCAGGTAGTAGTCGGGATAGCGGTAGTGGGTTCCGATGATGTCGCTGGCAAAGGACATTCGGGGAGTTTATCGCGTCGTGCTGCGGCCCCAAGTTCGCCTCAGTCGTTCTCATGGCGGCGCGACACGGCCGCGGCAACGGCGCCGCCGACCGCGCCCAAGGCCAGCGCCGAGGGCACCCCGATCTTGGCGGCCTTGCGGGCGGTGCGGAAATCCTTGATTTCCCAACCCTTCTCCCGGGCCAGTTCGCGTAGATCGGCATCGGGGTTGATCGCCACCGCGGTGCCCACCAGCGAGAGCATCGGGACGTCGTTGAAGCTGTCGGAGTAGGCCGTGCACCGTTTCAGGTTCAGGCCCTCCCGGATGGCCAGCGCACGCACCGCATGGGCCTTGCCCAGGCCGTGCAGGATGTCGCCGACCAGCCGACCGGTGAACACCCCGTCGACCGACTCGGCCATCGTGCCCAGCGCCCCGGTCAGACCCAGCCGCCTGGCGATGGTCTCGGCCAGCTCATACGGGGTCGCGGTCACCAGCCAGACCTGCTGGCCGGCGTCGAGGTGCGCCCTCGTCAGCGCCCGGGTGCCCGGCCAGATCTTGTCCGCGATGATCTCGTCGTAGATCTCCTCGCCGAGCGTGCGCAGTTCCGCGGTGTTGCGGCCCTCGATGAAGGCCAGTGCCTTGCGCCGGCCCTCGGCGACGTCGTCGCTGTTCTCCCGGCCGGTCAGCTGGAACTTGGCTTGGGCGTAAATGAACTGCCACACCTCGCTGTACCGGAAGTATTTACGAGCCGCCAGACCCCGGCCGAAGTGCACCAGCGACGAACCCTGCACCAGGGTGTTGTCGACGTCGAAGAACGCCGCCGCGGTCAGGTCCAGCGGTGGCGGGGGAACCGATTCGGGACCCTCGACCGCCCGCTCGGCGCTGGACTGCCCGGCGCGGGCCTGATCGTCCCCGGAACCCATGCCACCAACCCTATCGGTGGGTGCCAGACTGACCGGTGATGAGCCGCGCACATGTCGAACTGCTGACCCGCTCCGGCTGCGGACTGTGCGAGCGGGTGCTCCACCGGTTGGCCGAACTGGCAGCTGAACTGGATTTCGAGCTGAGCAGCACCGACGTCGACGCCGCGGCGGCGGCCGGCGAACCGGCGTTGCGGGCGGAGTTCGGCGATCGGCTGCCGGTGATCCTGCTCGACGGCCGGGAGCACAGCTACTGGGATATCGACGAGCCCCGGTTGCGCGCCGACGTCACGAACCGGTGACGACCCCGCCCCAAACAACCCCAATCAACCGGGAATTTGGTCGGGCCGCTGCGAACGGATTACCTTGCGAGTAGTTTCTCTCCCCAGAAACACCAGTCGGGAGCCATTCCGCCGCCTTGAGGGAGCAAGCCAGGTGATCGTGCCGTGAGCGTCCTGTTGTTCGGGGTGTCTCACCGCAGTGCGCCGGTCTCGGTTCTCGAGCAGCTTTCCACCGATGAATCCGATCAGGCCAAGCTGATCCAGCAGGTGCTGCAGTCCCCGTTGGTGACTGAGGCGATGATCCTGTCGACCTGCAACCGGGTTGAGGTCTACGCCGTTGTGGACGCATTCCACGGCGGACTCTCGGCGATCGGACAGGTACTGGCCGAGCACTCGGGCCTGTCGATGGGTGATCTCACCAAGCACGCCTACGTGCGCTACAGCGAGGCAGCCGTTGAGCATCTGTTCGCGGTCGCCAGCGGCCTCGACAGCGCGGTGGTGGGCGAGCAGCAGGTGCTAGGCCAAGTCCGCCGTGCCTACGCCACCGCCGAGGCCAACCGGACCGTCGGGCGGATCCTGCATGACCTGTCCCAGCGTGCACTGTCGGTGGGCAAGCGGGTGCACTCGGAGACTTCGATCGACGCGGCCGGTGGCAGCGTGGTCTCAGTGGCCCTGCATGTCGCCGCCGAACGGCTCTACCGCCCCGAACTGGGTCCCTCCTACACCGCGCTGGCGGGGCGGACCGCGACGGTGATCGGCGCCGGTTCGATGGGCAGCCTCACCGCGGCGCACCTGGTGCGCGCCGGGGTAGGCCACGTCAACGTGGTCAACCGGTCGCTGCCGCGGGCCCAGCGCCTGGCGGCCAGCATCGCCGAGCAGGGCGTCACGGCCCAAGCGTGGACCCTGGATCAGTTGCCCGCCGCACTGGTCGACGCGGACGTGGTGGTCAGCTGTACCGGCGCGGTGCGGCCGGTGGTGTCACTGGCTGATGTGCACCACGCGCTGGCGGCCTCGCAGCGCGATGAACTGACCGCGCCGCTGGTGCTGTGCGATCTGGGCATGCCGCGCGACGTCGATCCCGCCGTCGCAGGGTTGCCCGGCGTCTCGGTGGTCGACATGGACCGGGTGCAGCGCGAGCCGTCGGCCCGGGCCGCGTCCGACGCCGCCGACGCCGCCCGCCGGATCGTGGCAGCCGAGGTCGCCAGCTATCTGGCCAGTCAGCGGATGGCCGAGGTCACCCCGACTGTGACAGCCCTACGCCAGCGCGCCGCGGACCTGGTGGAAGCCGAACTGTTGCGCCTGGAAAGCCGGCTGCCGGACCTCGGCCACGAGCAGCGCCAGGAAGTCGCCTGCACCGTCCGCCGGGTCGTCGACAAACTCCTGCACGCCCCGACCGTGCGGGTAAAGCAGTTGGCCGGGGCGCCAGGTGCCGATACCTACGCCGAGGCATTGCGTGAGCTGTTCGAACTCGACCCGCAGGCTGTCGACGCCTTAGCCGCCGGGGAAATGGTTTTGCGCCCAACGGATTCCGACGCTTGATCCGGATCGGTACCCGGGGCAGCCTCTTGGCCACCACCCAGGCCGGCACCATCCGGGACCAACTGATCGCGCGCGGCCACGACGCTGAACTGGTCATCATCAGCACCGCGGGCGACCTGTCGTCGGCGCCCGTCGCCGAGATCGGGGTCGGGGTATTCACCGCCGCCCTGCGCGAGGCGATCGCCGACGGCCGGGTCGACATGGCGGTGCACTCCTACAAGGATCTGCCGACCGCCGCCGACGACCGGTTCGTCATCGCCGCAGTTCCGCGGCGGGAGGACCCCCGCGACGCCCTTGTCGCGCGGGACGGGCTGGTGCTGGGCGAGTTGCCGGTGGGATCGGTCATCGGGACGTCGTCGGTGCGCCGGGCCGCGCAGCTTAGAGCACTGGGTCTCGGTTTGGAAATCCGCCCCCTAAGAGGCAACCTTGACACCAGGTTGAACAGGGTAAGCAGCGGTGATCTCGATGGCATCCTGGTCGCCCGGGCGGGCTTGGCCCGACTGGGACGACTCAGCGATGTCACCGAGACACTGGATCCGGTACAGATGTTGCCAGCACCCGCTCAGGGCGCGCTGGCGGTGGAATGCCGATCCGGCGACACCGCGCTCGCGGCGCTGTTGGCGGAGTTGGATGACCCCGACACCCGCACCGCGGTCACCGCGGAGCGAGTCCTGCTGGCCGACCTGGAGGCGGGTTGTTCCGCGCCGGTGGGAGCGATCGCTGAGGTGGTCGAGTCCATCGATGAGGACGGCCGCGTCTTCGAGGAGCTGTCGCTACGCGCCTGCGTGGCGGCGGCAGACGGATCCGATGTGATCCGTGCGTCCGGAATCGGCAATCCCGGCCGGGCCGCAGAGCTAGGGCTCTCGGTCGCCGCGGAGTTGTTGGAACTGGGCGCGCGAGAACTCATGTCGCAGGAGCTGGAACTGCCGTGACAACGGTGGGTCAGGAGAGGCTATGACTGGTCACGCGACCCCCAGAGGGCGCAAGGCAAATCCGGGGCGTATCACGTTCGTCGGCTCCGGCCCGGGTGACCCCGGCTTGCTGACGACTAGGGCGCGCACCGTCCTGGCCAACGCTGCATGTGTGTTCACCGACCCCGACGTCGCCGAGGCGGTGCTCAAACTTGTCGGCACCGACCTGCCGCCCGCGGCCGGGCCGGCACCCGACGGTGCCGGTGAGGATCAGACCGCCCCGCCGGTGCTCACCGTCGGACCAGATATCCGCCCGGCCCTGGGCGAGCCGGCCGAAGTGGCCAAAACGCTGGTGGCCGAGGCCCGCAACGGCGTGGACGTGGTGCGGTTGGTCGCCGGCGACCCGTTGTCGGAGGACGCGGTCGGCGTCGAGGTGACCGCGGTGTCCAAGACGCATCTGCCGTTCGAGATCGTGCCCGGTCTGCCCGCGACCGTGGCGGTGCCGACGTATGCCGGGCTGCCGGTTGGCTCCACCCACACCGTCGCCGACGTGCGCGGCGAGGTGGATTGGGCTGCGCTGGCTGCCGCCCCGGGCCCGCTGATCCTGACCGCGACGGCTTCGCACCTGGCCGACGCCGCTCGCGCCCTCATCGAATACGGGCTGTCCGACAACACGCCGTGCGTGGTGACCGCCCAGGGCACCACCTGCGCGCAACGTTCGGTGGAGTCGACTCTGCACGGTCTGACCGACCGCGCGCTGGGTGCCGGGGACTCCGCGGGCCCGCTGGCCGGACCGCTGGTGGTGACCATCGGCCGAGCCGTGACCGCACGAGCCAAGCTGAACTGGTGGGAGAGTCGGGCGCTGTACGGCTGGACCGTTCTGGTGCCGCGCACCAAGGAACAGGCCGGAGACATGAGTGACCGGCTCATCGCCCACGGCGCACTGCCGATCGAGGTGCCCACCATCGCCGTCGAACCGCCGCGCAGCCCGGCGCAGATGGAACGCGCCGTGAAGGGTTTGGTCGACGGCCGCTACCAGTGGGTGGTGTTCACCTCCACCAACGCGGTGCGCGCGGTGTGGGAGAAGTTCGGCGAATTCGGCCTGGATGCTCGGGCGTTCTCCGGGGTCAAGATCGCCTGCGTGGGCGAGGCGACGGCCGACCGGGTCCGCGCATTCGGGATCAGTCCCGAGTTGGTTCCTTCCGGTGAGCAGTCCTCGCTGGGCCTACTCGACGAATTCCCGGAATATGACAGCATTTTCGACCCGGTCAACCGGGTGCTGCTGCCACGCGCCGACATCGCCACCGAAACCCTCGCCGAAGGCCTGCGGGAGCGCGGCTGGGAGATCGAGGACGTCACCGCCTACCGCACCGTGCGCGCGGCCCCGCCGCCGGCGGAGACCCGGGAGATGATCAAGACCGGCGGCTTCGACGCGGTCTGCTTCACCTCCTCCTCGACGGTGCGAAACCTGGTCGGCATCGCCGGCAAGCCGCACGCCCGCACCATCGTCGCCTGCATCGGACCCAAGACCGCCGAGACCGCGGCGGAATTCGGCCTGCGGGTGGATGTTCAGCCCGAGACCGCGGCGATGGGCCCCCTGGTGGATGCGCTGGCTGAGCACGCCGCCCGGCTGCGGGCCGAGGGAGCGTTGCCGCCACCGCGTAAGAAGAGCCGCCGCCGCTAAACCGGCACAGTCGGCACAGGCGATGACATTCCCCCGGCAGCGTCCCCGACGGCTGCGGTCGACCCCGGCCCTGCGCCGGCTGGTGGCCCAAACGTCGCTGGAACCGCGGCATCTGGTGTTGCCCATGTTCGTGGCCGACGGCATCGACGAGCCGCGGCCGATCGTTTCCATGCCAGGCGTCGTCCAGCACACGCGAGACTCGCTGCGGCGGGCGGCGTCTGACGCCGTCGCGGCCGGTGTCGGTGGACTGATGATTTTCGGCGTGCCACGCGAATCGGACAAAGACTCCCTCGGCACCTGCGGTATCGACCCGGAGGGGATCCTCAACGTGGCGCTGCGCGACCTCGCCGAAGACCTCGGGGACGCGACAGTTCTGATGGCCGACACCTGTCTGGATGAGTTCACCGATCACGGGCACTGCGGGGTCCTCGACGCTCGAGGTCGGGTCGATAACGATGCCACCAACGCTCAGTACGTCAAACTTGCGGTGGCACAAGCACAATCGGGTGCTCACGTCGTCGGTCCGAGCGGCATGATGGACGGTCAGGTGGCCGCTATTCGCGACGGACTGGATGCGGCCGGTTTCACCGATGTGGCCATCCTCGCCTACGCCGCGAAATTCGCCTCGGCGTTCTACGGGCCGTTCCGCGACGCGGTGGGCTCCAGCCTCACCGGCGACCGTCGCACCTATCAGCAGGACAGCGGCAATGGCCGCGAAGCCGTCCGCGAGGTGCTGCTCGACGTCGGGGAAGGCGCCGACATCGTCATGGTCAAACCGGCGATGGCCTATCTCGACATCGTGGCGGCGGCCGCGGCGGCCTCCCCGGTGCCGGTGGCGGCCTACCAGGTGTCCGGGGAGTACGCGATGATCCGCGCCGCCGCGGCCAACGGCTGGGTGGACGGTCGCGCCGCCGCCCTGGAGTCCCTGATGTGCATCCGCCGGGCGGGCGCCGACATCGTGCTGAGCTATTGGGCGGCCGAGGCGGCGGGCTGGCTGGCGTGAACGATCCACGCCCCGGCCAGTCGGCCGGCACCGCCCCGACGCGGCCGGCCGACGTCGACACCGGTTTCTGGCTCTGGCTGGTCGCCGTGCCGCTGATGGTCACCGGTCAACTCGCCGACGCCTACGTGGCGGCCAAGGAGGCCGGGTCCCCGTTCGTGTTCGTCACGACCGCATTCGCCGCCGCCATCCTGGGTGGGGTGGTGGCAGGTTTTCTGGCGCTGCTGCGGTCGGGTTATCGATGGGCCCGCACGCTGCTCACCAGCGGCGGGCTGGTCACCATCTTCTTCACCGTCGGGGGGTTGTTCGGCACGTCGCGCCCGCCGTTGCCCGCGGTGGTCTACGCCGTGACCGGCATCTTCGGCGCCGTATTCATCGCCGGCGGGATCTATCTGCTGCACCGGCCGGACTCTCACCGGTTCTTCAGCCACTGATCGGCACCGTTAGGCTTGCCTGACTATGAGCGAGACCCGACCCAGCGCGGTGACCACCGCTTACTGGTTGCTGGTGCTCGGCGCCGCGCTGCTGATGGCCGGTGGACTGATAACCGCATCGTTGGGTTTCGAGACCGTTCGCAGGACACAGCCTGCCTCGGTGACTGACGAATCCGTGAACGCACTGCTGTGGCTGAATCGCGGTATCGGCATTTTGTTCATGCTTTCTGCCGTCGCGTTGGGGTGGCTTGCGCGGCGGGCACGCCGCCGTGACCCCAGATTCCGCCGCGCTGCCGTGGCTCTTGCGCTTGCGATCGTGCTGGTGGTCGCCATCGCCAGTGTCTTCGGCGGCTTCGTGCTGGCGCCATTGGCATTGGTGCCGATCATTGTCGGCACGGTAGTGCTGAGCCGGCCCGCAGTCGTGGAGTGGTACGCCGGTGAATGACGCCCAACCGCAAGGCTCCGGCAAGCCCGAACCGTTGCTGTTCGAGTGCGGCGCCAGTTGGCTGTGGCTGCTGGCCGGGCCGGTGGCAGCACTGGCGATGATCGTGGTCCAGTACCGGGCCGGTCTGGGGTTGCGGTTCACCGTGCCGTTGATGTTCCTGGTCCTGGTCAGCGGGTTCCTCGCCCTGCAGGTCAAGGCCGCCCGCATCCATACCAGCGTCGAACTGACCGCCGACACGTTGCGGGAGGGCACCGAACTCATCGAGATCCGCGAGATCGAGACGGTGTACCCCGAGCCCGAGGAGCCGGTGACATCCAGGGGACCGATCAGCAGTTGGCGGGTCAAGCCCAGTGAGCCGCCGGAGCCCTGGCAGCGGGCGCGCGCGCTCGGCGAACTGTCCGGGATACCGCGGGGCCGTACCGGGGTGGGCCTGAAACTGGCCGGCGGTCGGGTGGTGCAGGCCTGGGCCCGCGACGCCGAGACCCTGCGCGCAGAGTTGACCCGGCTGGTTGCGAAGCGGTGAGGCCCGCAGTGAGCCATTCAGTGAGACACACCGTGCAACTGGTGATGGGGGCGGTGGCGATCGCCGCCGCGGTGTTGTGCTGGCTGCAGGTCACCAGCCTCGTCGACGTCCCGCCGGTCACCGAGGGTCAGCCGGCCACCGTGTCGGTTGTCTACGATCCGCCGCTGATGATGCTGAGCTGGCTGTTGGCGACTGTTGGCGGGGTGCTGGCCGTGCTGGGTGCCGCCGGTCTGCGGCGCGACCGGAACCGCTAGCGTGCTGATACCCCCCTGGGGTATATTCGAGGAGTGAGCACCACCGACCTCCGGCTATCCGGGATGAGTTGCGCTTCCTGCGCGTCGCGGGTGGAGCGCAGTCTCAATTCGCTTGACGGCGTGCACGCTTCGGTGAACTTCGCGGTCGAACAGGCCCACGTCGAATACGGCCCGCAGATCACGCCGGCCGACCTGCTGCGCGCCGTCGAATCCAGCGGATATCACGCCGCGGTGATCGATCATGATCGCCACGACGACCACATGAGCCACGACGTTCCGCAGCAGCAGTTGCGGACCCGGTTGATCGGTTCGGCGGTGCTGGCGATCCCGGTGCTGACGCTGTCGATGGTCATGCCCTGGCAATTTCCCGGGTGGCAATGGGTGGCCCTGGCGCTGACCACGCCCATCGTCATCTGGGGCGGCTACCCGTTCCACAAAGCCGCGCTCAACAGTGCCCGGCACGGCAGTTCCACCATGGACACTCTGGTGTCGCTGGGCACCCTGTCGGCCTATCTGTGGTCCGTGGTCGTACTGCTCAGCGGCGCCGGGCACGGGCATGCGCATGTCTATTTCGAGGTCGCCGCCGCGGTGACGGTGTTTCTGTTGGCCGGCCGTTACGCGGAGGCAAAGGCCAAACGCGCCGCGGGGTCGGCACTGCGGGCACTGCTGTCGCTGGGCGCCAAAGACGCCACCGTGCTGCGCGACGGCACCGAGGTTCGGGTGCCCGCCCAGGAGTTGGTGGTCGGCGACCTCATCGTCGTGCGCCCCGGCGAACGGGTAGCCACCGACGGTGTGGTGGTCGACGGGGCATCGGCGCTGGACACCTCGGCGATGACGGGGGAGTCGGTGCCTCTCGACGTCGGCCCGGGTGACCGGGTACTCGGTGGAGCAGTTAACACCTATGGACGAATTGTGCTGCGCGCCAAACACGTCGGAGCTGACACCCAGCTTGCTCTAATGGCGCGGATGGTAGCCGACGCCCAAAGCGGCAAGGCGTCAATTCAGCGGCTCGCCGATCGCATCTCAGCGGTGTTCGTGCCCGCGGTGCTGGTGATCGCCGCGCTGACCCTGGCGGGGTGGCTGCTGACCGGCCATTCGGCCGCCGCGGCCTTCACCGCCGCGGTGGCGGTGCTGATCATCGCCTGCCCGTGCGCGCTGGGCCTGGCAACCCCGACGGCCATCCTGGTCGGCACCGGCCGCGGCGCCCAACTCGGTGTCCTGATCAAGGAGCCTCAGGTGCTCGAGACGGTCAGCGGTATTGACACGGTCGTGCTGGACAAGACCGGCACGGTGACCACCGGGGCGATGACGGTCGGGGACGTGCAGGCCGAGCCGGGGGAGGACCCCGAGACCGTATTTGCCCGCGCGGCCGCGGTGGAATCGGCATCCGAGCATCCGGTGGCGGCGGCCGTCGTCGGCGAGGCCAGGAAGCGCGGGCTGAGTGTCGCGGCGGTGACCGACTTCGTCAATGAGCCAGGTGCCGGGGTGCGTGGCGTGGTCGACGGGCTGGCGGTCCAGGTCGCCCGTGCGTCCGACGACGACGGGCGCACCAGTGTGGCGGTCAGCTGGGACGGCCGGCGGCGCGGCGTGATCCGATTGGCCGACGGGGTCAAGCCCACCAGTGCCGAGGCGATCGCCGAACTGAAGGCAATGGGTATCACGCCGATGCTCCTCACCGGCGACAACCAGGCCGTCGCCTCCCGGGTCGCCGCGGAGGTGGGCATTGCCGCCGAGGACGTCATCGCCGGGGTGCTGCCGTCCCAGAAGGCCGACGCCATCGCGGCGTTGCAGGCCAAGGGCCGGCGGGTCGCGATGGTGGGCGACGGTGTCAACGACTCGGTGGCTCTGGCCACCGCCGATATCGGCATGGCGATGGGCACCGGCACCGACGCTGCGATCGAGGCCGGCGACATCACCCTGGTCCGCGGCGATCTCCGGACCGTACCGACCGCGTTGCGGCTGTCGGCCCGCACCTTGCGGATCATCAAACAGAACCTGTTCTGGGCGTTCGGCTACAACATCGCCGCCATCCCCCTGGCGGCGCTGGGTCTGCTCAACCCGATGATCGCCGGCGCGGCGATGGCGCTGTCGTCGGTGGTGGTGGTGACCAACAGCCTGCGGCTGAAGCGGTTCCGCTGACATCACGCGGAAACCGGTGAGATGAAGTTAGGCTAGCATTACCTCTTATCGCGGGACGGGGCCAAAAGGCCCCAACTACACCCTGTAGTCGTCCGTACCCCCGCGGCTGGGACACTGGTCGTCATGAGTGAGCAGTCAGCGCCCGGGGTGCTGTGCCACAACTCGGTGGCCGCATCGGCGAAGCTGTTCGAACAAGCCTGCGCGGTGATCCCGGGCGGGGTGAATTCGCCGGTCCGGGCGTTCAACGCCGTCGGCGGCACACCCCGCTACATCACCTCGGCCAAGGGGTGCTGGCTCACCGACGCCGACGGAAACCGCTATGTGGATCTGGTGTGTTCCTGGGGGCCGATGATCCTGGGTCATGCGCACCCGGCGGTGGTGGACGCCGTGGTGCGGACCGCCGCCCACGGGCTGTCCTTCGGGGCTCCGACTCCCGGTGAGACCGACCTCGCCGCGGAGATCATCGCCCGCGTGGCGCCGGTGCAGCGGGTGCGTCTGGTCAACTCCGGCACCGAGGCCACCATGAGCGCGGTGCGGCTGGCCCGCGGGTTCACCGGCAGGTCGAAGATCATCAAGTTCTCCGGCTGCTACCACGGCCATGTCGATGCGCTGCTGGCCGACGCCGGTTCCGGGGTGGCGACCCTGGGCCTGCCGTCCTCGCCCGGGGTCACCGGAGCTACTGCCGCTGACACAATCGTGTTGCCCTACAACGACGTCGAGGCGGTTGAAGCGTCGTTCGCGGCTTTCGGCGACACCATCGCCGCGGTCATCACCGAGGCCGCCGCGGGCAACATGGGAGCAGTCGCCCCGCAGCCCGGCTATAACGCGGCACTGCGCCGGATCACCGCCGAGCACGGTGCCCTGCTGATCGTCGACGAGGTGATGACCGGTTTCCGGATCAGCCGAGCCGGGTGGTACGGCGTCGATCCGGTCGACGCCGATCTGTTCACCTTCGGCAAGGTGATGAGTGGGGGACTACCGGCGGCCGCCTTCGGCGGACGGACCGAGGTGATGGAACGCCTCGCCCCACTGGGGCCGGTGTACCAGGCCGGGACCCTGTCCGGGAACCCGGTCGCCGTGGCGGCGGGCCTGGCCACGCTCCAGCATGCCGACGACGCCGTGTACGCCGCCCTGGATGCCAACGCCGACCGGTTGGCCGCGCTGTTGTCGCAGGCGCTGGCGGACGCCGGGGTCGCCCATCAGGTGGCGCGGGCCGGGAACTTTCTGTCGGTGTTCTTCACGGGCGAGTCCGGGGATCCGGTGACCGACTTCGCGTCGGCCCGGGCCAGCGACACCTTCAGGTTCCCGCCGTTCTTCCACGCCCTGCTCGACGGCGGGGTCTATCCGCCGCCGAGCGCCTTCGAAACCTGGTTCGTCTCGGCGGCTCTCGACGACGACGCCTTCGAACGGATCGCCGCCGCGTTGCCGGCCGCTGCCCGGGCGGCCGCAGAAGCGAGGCCCTCATGAGCGATCGCACCCAGGAGGGCGGCCGGACCATCGTGCACGTCATGCGTCACGGCGAGGTGCACAACCCCGAACAAATTCTCTACGGTCGCCTCCCGGACTACCACCTCTCCGAGCGGGGCCGCGCCCAAGCCGAGGCAGTCGCCGGGTGGCTGGCTGAGCGCGACATCGTCTACGTCGTCGCCTCACCGTTGGAACGCGCCCAGGAGACCGCCGCGGCGGTAGCGGCGCGCCACAACCTACCGGTGGGCGTCGACGAATCGCTGATCGAATCCCACAACGTCTTTCAGGGCCAACGGGTTTCACCCGGCGATGGGGCGCTGCGCGACCCGCGTAACTGGTGGCACCTGCGTAACCCCCGCTCGCCGTCCTGGGGTGAGCCCTACCACGAGATCGCCGAACGGATGCGTTCCGCGCTACACCGGGCCCGCGTCAAGGGCGCCGGCCACGAAGCTGTCGCAGTCAGCCATCAGCTTCCGGTTGAGACGTTGCGGAGGGCGATGAACGACCAACCGCTGCATCATTTCCCGACCAGGAGACTGTGCAACCTGGCCTCGATGACGTCGTTCTACTTCGACGGCGACGACTACGTCGGCTGGGGATACTCGGAGCTCGCCGGACGGTGAAGTGGTTGGTGGCACTGCTGGCGGCGGCTCTGGTAGCCGGTTGCTCCACCGGCGACGACGCCGTCGCCCAGGGTGGAACATTCCAGTTCGTCGCGCCCGGCGGCAAAACCGACATCTTCTACGACCCGCCGTCCTCCCGCGGCGTCCCCGGCCCGCTGTCCGGCCCGGACCTGATGGACACCAACCGGACCATCTCCGTCGACGATTTCGCCGGCCAGGTGGTGATCATCAACATCTGGGGGCAGTGGTGCGGACCGTGCCGCGCGGAGGTCTCCGAGTTGCAGCAGGTCTATGACGCCACCCGCGGCGACGGGGTAGCGTTGCTGGGAATCGTCGTGCGCGACAACAATATCCAAGCGCCGCGTGACTTCATCATCGACCGCAAGATCAGCTATCCGTCGATCTACGACCCGGCGATGCGCACCATGCTCGCCTTCGGCGGCAAGTACCCGACCACGGTGATCCCGTCGACGGTGGTCCTCGATCGTGAGCACCGGGTGGCAGCGGTTTTCCTTCGCGAGCTGCTCGCAGAGGATCTGCTCCCACTGGTGCAACGCCTGGCGGCCGAACCGGCGCCGACATCCTCGTGAACGGTCTGGCGGAGACGGCGGCGGCGGGTCCGCTGGCCCTGGCCCTGGGTCTGTGCGTGCTGGCGGGTTTGGTGTCCTTCGCCTCGCCGTGTGTGGTGCCGCTGGTACCGGGCTACCTGTCCTATCTGGCGGCGGTCGCCGGTGCCCCCGCGACGACTGCCGGCGTCGACACCCGGGCGCGTTGGCGAGTGGCGGGGTCAGCGCTGTTGTTCGTCGCCGGATTCACCGTGGTGTTCGTCCTGGGCACGGTGGCGGTGCTGGGGATGACGACGACGCTGATCACCAATCAGATTGCACTGCAGCGCATCGGCGGCGTGGTGACGATCATCATGGGTCTGGTGTTCATCGGCTTTTTTCCGGTGCTGCAACGGCAGGCCCGTTTCGCCCCGAAGCAGTGGGCCGGCCTGGCCGGGGCACCGCTGCTCGGGGCGGTCTTCGGCCTGGGCTGGACACCGTGTCTGGGTCCGACGCTGACGGGGGTGATCGCCGTCGCGTCGGCCACCGACGGTGCCAGCGTCGCCCGTGGGGTGGTGCTGGTCATCGCCTACTGCCTGGGTTTGGGCATCCCCTTCGTGCTGGTGGCGCTGGGATCGGGATGGGCGCTCAACGCCTTCGGTTGGCTACGCCGGCACAGCCGGGTGATCCAGGTGGTCGGCGGCGTGCTCATGGTCGCCGTGGGCGTAGCCCTGGTGACCGGGTTGTGGAATGACTTCACCTCCTGGGTGCGAGACGCCTTCGTCAGCGACGTGAGGTTGCCGATTTGACGATCCACGTACCGCCAGCAGACCCAAACGTCGCCGACGCGCCGCGATTGGCGAGACGTTTACGTCTGCTCGCGCTGAGACCGTGGCGGGCATTGACCTCAATGGGCACCGCTCTGGTGCTGTTGTTCCTCCTCGCGCTGGGCGCGGTGCCCGGCGCGCTGCTACCGCAACGCAGTCTCAACGAGTCCAAGGTTCAGCAGTACCTCAACCAGCATCCGGTGATCGGCCCCTGGTTCGACCGGCTGCAACTTTTCGACGTCTTCTCCAGTTTCTGGTTCACCGCCATCTACGCGCTGCTGTTCATCTCGCTGGTGGGTTGTCTGACCCCGCGCATCGTCGAGCACTCCCGCAGCTTGCGCGCCACCCCGGTGCCGGCACCGCGGAATCTGAGCCGGCTGCCCCGGCACGCCGCGGTGACGGTGAGCGGGACGCCGGCGGAGGCGGCCGCCCGCATCGGCGGACAGTTGCGGGGATGGCGACGGGTCACCCGCACCACCGACGACGTTGTGGAGATCTCAGCCGAGAAGGGCTACCTGCGCGAGTTCGGCAACATCGTCTTCCACTTCTCGCTGCTCGGTCTGCTCGCCGCTGTTGCGATCGGAAAGCTGTTCGGCTACGAGGGCAACGTCATCGTGCTCGCCAACGGCGGGCCGGGATTCTGCTCGGCGTCCCCGGCGGCCTTCGACTCCTTCCGGGCCGGCAACAACGTCGACGGGACCTCGCTGTACCCGATGTGCATCCGGGTCAACGACTTCGAGGCCAATTACCTACCGACCGGGCAGGCCACCTCGTTCTCCTCGAACATCGACTACCAGGCCGGCAATGACCTGGATACCGGCACATGGCGGTCATACCGCCTGGAGGTCAACCACCCGCTTCGGGTGGGCGGAGACCGGGTCTACCTCCAGGGCCACGGGTATGCCCCGACATTCACGGTGACCTTCCCCAATGGCGAGCAGCGCACCCAGACCGTGCAGTTCCTGCCCAACGATCTGCAGAGCCTGCTGTCCTCGGGCGCGTTGCGAATCGACCCGCCCGCCGGTCTCTACACCGCCGATCAGCGGCGAAAGAATCAGATCGCCATCGCCGGACTGTTCGCGCCCACCCAGCAGATGGACGGCAAGCTGCTGTCATCGAGTTTTCCCGCCATGCGCGACCCCGCCGTCGCGGTCGACATCTACCGCGGCGACACCGGGTTGGACTCCGGCCGGCCGCAGTCACTGTTCAGCCTGGATAACCGCCTCGTCGAGCAGAAGCGGCTGAACAAGGTGAAGCGGGTCAACCTCATCGTCGGCCAGCAGGTCGATCTCGGTGACGGCACGATGGTGCGTTTCGACGGCGCCACCGAGTTCGTCAATCTGCAGGTCTCCCACGACCCCGCCCAGGTGTGGGTACTGGTGTTTGCGATGACCATGATGGGCGGTCTGCTGGTATCCCTGGTGGTGCGCCGGCGGCGGGTGTGGGCGCGGGTCAGCGACTCGGGGTCAGCGCCGGGTACGGTGAATGTCGAGTTGGGAGGCCTTGCCCGCACCGATAATTCGGGATGGGGCGAGGAGTTGGACAAGCTGGCCCAGCGAGTAGCGGAGGCGGATCGCGCATGAGGCGCAGCGAGTAGCGGAGGCGGATCGCGCATGAATACCGATATCGACATCGGCCTGGCCCGGTACTCGGACTGGGCGTTCACCGGATCCGTGGTCATCCTCGTCCTGGCCATGCTGCTGCTGGCTGTCGAACTCGCCTCCAGTCGCTCCCGCCGTGCCGACGCGCGCGAACTCGTCGGGGCCGCCGCGGTGGGCACCACCGGCGGTGTCGACCTGGCCGACAACCGTCCCGGCGTCGTCATCGAGGAAGCCGCGGCGCCGTTCTCCGAACGGGTCGGAAAGGCCGGGCTGAACCTCGTCTACCTCGGCATTCTGCTGCTCGGAGCCTGCATCGTGTTGCGCGGTCTGTCCACCCACCGGGCGCCGTGGGGCAACATGTACGAGTTCATCAACCTGACCGGTTTTTGCGGGCTGGTGGCCGCGGCGGTGGTCTTGCGCAGACCGCAGTACCGGGCGCTGTGGGTGTTCGTGCTGGTGCCGGTACTCGTTCTGCTGACCATCTCCGGCAAGTGGCTCTACACCCACGCCGCGCCGGTGATGCCCGCCCTGCAGTCCTACTGGCTACCGATTCACGTGTCGGTGGTCAGCCTGGGTTCGGGAGTGTTCCTGGTCGCCGGGGTGGCCAGCATCCTGTTCCTGCTGAAGATGTCGCGCTTCGGCGAACCGGATGCGCAAGGCGCGTTGGCCCGGGTGGTCGCGAAGTTGCCCGACGCCCAGATCCTGGATCGCATCGCCTACCGCACCACGATCTTCGCCTTCCCGGTGTTCGGGTTCGGCGTCATCTTCGGAGCGATCTGGGCCGAGGAGGCCTGGGGCCGCTACTGGGGTTGGGACCCCAAGGAAACGGTGTCGTTCATCGCCTGGGTGATCTACGCGGCGTATCTGCATGCCCGTTCGACAGCGGGTTGGCGGGATAAGAAGGCAGCGTGGGTCAACATTGTCGGCTTCGCCGCCATGGTGTTCAACCTGTTCTTCATCAACCTGGTGACCGTCGGTCTGCACTCCTACGCGGGAGTCAACTGAGCCGGGCTGGCGCCGGGATCAGCCGGGACTAACGGGGGTTGTTATCGCCGTGGCCGAGCCGCCACAGGAAATCCGGGTCGTCGTCGGGCCCGATGACACGCGGGGCGGGTCGGTTGGCCTTGGCGCGGATCGCCCGCACGGCGACGTAGGCCAAGGCGCCAACAACCAAGATGAGCAGCAGGTACAGCAGCACCGGAAAACCTCCTTGATTGCGAATATACGCGCGTCGGTAGGCTTTCCGCCGTGACGGACAATCAGGCAGGTGGCGGCACCGGCCGCTTGGTGCGCGACGTCGTCGTCTACACGCTGGCGCGACTCGGTCTGGTCGCCGCTCTCACCGCGGCGATCTTCTTCGTGGCGCAGGTGATCGGCGTTCAGGTCCCGTTGGCGGTGGCGGTTCTGTTCGCGATCGTGATCGCGTTGCCGCTGGGCATCTGGCTGCTGGCCCCGCTGCGCCGGCGCGCGACCGCGGGCATCGCCGAGGCGGACGAACGGCGCCGCCGCGACCGCGAGCAGTTGGAAGCGCGGCTGCGCGGCGAAAAACCGGAGTAACGATTTCGGCGCGCTAATCGTCGCTGGGCGCATGAAAGCGCGCCGAAATCGGTCAGGCGGCGAACGCCAGAGCGGCGGCCACGGCGACCGACCACACCAGCATCGTCAACCCGGTGTCGCGCAGCACCGGGATGAGCTCGCGCCCGCCGCGCCCGGCGCGGACCGGCCCGGAAGCTTTCACGGCCAGCGGCAGCGCCAGGAAACCCAGCGCGCACCACGGTGTGGCGCGCATGAGCACCACGGTCATCGCGGCCGCGACCCCGAGCAGAGCCAGGTAGAGCACCCGGGTTCGGGCGTCGCCCAGGCGTACCGCGAGGGTCATCTTGCCGGCGATGCGGTCGGTGGGAATGTCGCGCAGGTTGTTGGCCACCAGCACCGCCGACGACAACCCCCCGACAGCGACCGCCGTCGCGAGACCGACCCAATCCGCCCGCAGCGCCTGGGTGTACTGGGTGCCCAGTACCGCCACCAGACCGAAGAACACAAACACCGCAACCTCGCCGAAGCCGGCGTAGCCGTAGGGGCGCGAGCCACCGGTATACAGCCACGCCCCGGCGATGCACAGCACCCCGACGGCGACGAGCCATGGCGCGGTCAGCAGCGCCAGTGCGACGCCGGCCACCCCTGCCACGCCCAGGCTCGCCAGTGCGACCGCGAGCACCGCGCGGGGTGCGGCCAGTTTCGAGCCGACCAGCCGAAGCGGCCCGGCCCGCTCGTCATCGGTGCCGCGGATGCCGTCGGAGTAGTCGTTGGCGTAGTTGACACCCACGATCAGTGCCACTGAAACCAGCAGCGCCAGCAGCGCTTTCCACCACACCGCCGACCCCAGCCAGGCTGCCGCGCCGGTTCCCGCGATGACCGGAGCGACGGCGTTGGGCAGGGTGCGCGGCCTGGCCCCCTCGATCCACTGTGCGACGGTGGCCATCAGCCGGCGAGGTCCATCGGAAGGTTCAGGGGGATCCAGAACATCCCGGAATCCTAGTGTGGCGGCATCGACGCGGTGACCTCCGAGCGGGTCTGCGCGCGTTGCCGTGCCCGCGAGGCGGTGGAGCTTGCGTTCGACCTGCCGTAACGACTGGTCACAGGCGTGTCCATACTGGATTGGTGAAGACAGAGATTTGCGACCAGTACGGCATCGAGTTTCCGCTTTTCGCCTTCAGCCACTGCCGCGACGTCGTGGCCGCGGTGACCAACGCGGGCGGGTTCGGCGTCCTCGGCGGCGTGGCCTTCCGGCCCGATCAGCTCGAACAAGAACTGACCTGGATCGACGAGCATGTCAACGGCAAACCGTATGGCGTGGACATCATCGTGCCGGCCAAGTACGAGGGCAAGGGCGAGAACCTGACCCGCGACCAACTGGCGGAGCGCATCCCCGCCGAGTTCCGCGACTTCATCAACGAACTTCTCGAGGCGCACGACATCGAGGCCGAGGAACTGCGGGTCGGATCCTCGGCCCTGGGCGGTGACACCGGCAAGGGCCTGCTCGACGTCGCGCTCAACCATCCGATCAAGATGATGGCCAACGCGCTGGGCGTTCCGCCGGACTACATGATCGAGGCCGGCAAGGAGCGGGGTATCCCGGTCGCCGCATTGGTCGGCGCCAAAGAGCACGCGATCAAGCAGGTGCAGGCGGGCGTCGATCTGATCGTGGTTCAGGGCACCGAGGCCGGCGGCCACTGCGGGGAAGTCACCACCTTGGTGCTCATCCCCGAGGTGCTCGACGCGATCGCCGAGATTCCGGGCGGCAAGGATGTCCCGGTGCTTGCCGCCGGTGGCATCGTGACCGGCCGGCAGATGGCGGCGTGCGTGGCCATGGGCGCGGCCGGAGCGTGGACCGGATCGGTGTGGTTGACCACCGAAGAGGCCGAGACCGCGCCGTTCACCAAACAGAAGATGCTGACGGCTTCCTCGCGCGACACCGTTCGTTCGGCCGGGCGTACCGGAAAGCCGTCGCGGCAATTGCGTTCGGACTGGACCGACGCCTGGGCGCCGAATCCCAAAGGCCGCCAACCGTTGCCGCTGCCCCTGCAGGCGATGATCGCCGAGCCGGCCCTGCGCCGTATCGACAAGCTCGCCGAGGGCGGCCACCCGGGCGCGCAGGCGCTGTCGACCTACTGGGTCGGGCAGGGGGTGGGACTGATGAACAAGATCAAGCCCGCCCGCGAGGTGGTGCTGGAGTTCATCGAGGACTACGTCAACGCCGCTGAACGCCTGTTCCGCACCCTCGACGACTGACTCTGGCCTAGATTCGGGAGCCGTGACCACAATTTTCACGGCCCGCAAAGTTGTCACCATGAACCCGGCCAACCCAGAGGTGCAGGCGGTCGCGGTGCGAGACGGGCGGATCCTGTGCGCTGGAAGCCTGCAGGAGTGCCAGTCCTGGGGGCCGGCGGAGGTCGACGACCGCTTCGCCAACCACGTGATCATCCCCGGCTTCGTCGAGGCGCATGGGCACACCGCAGACAGTGCCAGCGAACTGATGCCCTATGTCGGCTACCACCCATACCCGCTGTCGGACGGCCGGACCACCACACCGATCCGCAGCTACGACGACCTCATCGAGCGGCTGAAAACCGAGGACTCCGCCTTGCCCCCGGGAGAGCCATTGGTGGCCAACGGATTTGATCCGATCTACTTCCCGGATCTGCCGCGGCTGTCCAAGCGCGAACTCGATCAGGTATCGAGCACCCGGCCGGTTTTCGTCCGGCATGCCAGCGGACATCTGGCGACGGTGAACACCGCGCTGCTGGAGGCGGAGGGCATCACCGAGGATTCACCGACGCCGGGCATCGGCCGGGATGCCGACGGCGAGCTCAACGGCGAGCTTCAGGAGGCGCCGGCCATGACCCTGGCCACGGCGGCATTCGAGAAGCTGATGGCCGCCGGCCTCGGCGCCAGACCGATCGAGATCCATGCGGCGATGTGCCGAAACGCCGGGGTGACGACGTCCACCGAGTTGATCGGCATGCTCCTGATCGCGCCGGATCAGGTGAAGGTCTGGCAGGACACCGTCAACGCGCCGACGTTCCCGGCTCGAATGGTGCTCTATAACCTGCCCGTGATGCCGGGCAGCACCGTGGACTACAACGCGGTTGCCGACGCCGCGGTGAGGTTG
>Ga0164293_10000765_pt1 | contig 26500 bp, 22 predicted proteins | sample GEODES118metaG_FD_111487 | JGI IMG/M metagenome (GOLD analysis project Ga0164293, IMG submission 111487) | Eutrophic lake water microbial communities from Lake Mendota, Wisconsin, USA - GEODES118 metaG | ecosystem: Environmental > Aquatic > Freshwater > Lake | place: USA: Lake Mendota...
TAATGGAGCACAACGCATGATCGACCTCAACGAAGAACGCATCAAAATCCTCACTGACGCCTACGAGCACCGTCAGCGTGAGGTCATGCATCACCAGATCAACATCAACAACTATCAGTTGGCGCTGGCGGAGATCGCCGAGAAGCACCCCGAAGACGAGGCCATGGCGGAGTTCGCTAACCGCCTGCGCGACCTCCTTGCAAGCTCAATCATCGAGCAGGCGAAGGAGATCATCATGCGCGACGTGATGGCAAAGCAACTGGCATGACCATGCGCTCCTTCCACACAGGTAACCTCTAATGCCAAATTACAGCGGGAGATGGAACCTCGTCCAACAGCTTCAGGCCGTCGCGGCTGGGAATTGGCCTATATTTGAGTGTTTAGTTGTAGCTGGCGGCGGCGCTGGCGGCTCTGGTAGCACGGGTGCTGATGGTGGTGGTGGTGGCGCTGGTGGTTTACGCAGCGAAGCTAATTTCCCTCTCACTCGCGGATTAGCTTATACTGTTACCGTAGGAGCAGGCGGCGCTCGCGTTGCAACGGCGGCGGCGGCAGGCAATTCGGGGTCTAATAGCGTATTTAACGCGATAACCGCTGCGGGCGGCGGCGGCGGTGGAGCAGGCAGCACTCCTGCGGGCGCTAACGGAGGCTCAGGCGGCGGCGGGACTGGTACGCCACCACCCGGTGTAGCCGGCATTGGCAACACCCCTTCTACATCTCCCGCTCAGGGTACTAATGGGGGGGATGGCACCGGAGGGCCAAATTATTCCGGCGGCGGCGGCGGTGGCGCGGGTTCTGCGGGGGGTGTTCCAACTACCAACCGCCTTGACAACGGTACTGGCGGCGATGGTGTCCAAAGCTCAGTTACTGGCTCAGCAGTCTTTTATGCGGGCGGTGGCGGTGGAGGATGGGCGTTTGGCGTAGCTAGCACGGTTTACCAGTATAACCCCGGCGGCCAAGGTGGGGGTGGCAATGGCGTCGGAGGCACGGGCGCTAGTGGGGTTAACGGTGTTGATGGCACTGCAAACCGTGGCGGCGGTGGTGGTGGTGGCGGTAACTACAATAACAGCTTTGGCGGCAATGGCGGTTCAGGAGTTGTCATTATTTCTTCAGCCCTAGTAGCGGCTTCAACAACTGGCTCACCAACGGTTACCACAATTGGCGGGCGTACAATCTACACCTTTACGAGCAGTGGCTCGATTACATTCTGAGGTAGGGTATGGCGCACTTTGCAAAAGTTGAAGATGGCATTGTCACTCAGGTCATTGTGGCTGAACAGGACGTAATTGACAGCGGCTTGTTTGGCGACCCAGCTTCTTGGGTCCAGACTTCCTACAATACCCACAACGGCGAGCATCCTGAAGGCCGTCCGCTGCGCGTGAACTACGCTGGGATTGGCTACACATACGACGCAGAGCGCGATGCCTTTATTCCGCCCAGCCCCGGAAAGGGCTATGCGTTTAACGAGGTAACGTGTAATTGGGATGCTCCTCTTGAAGAGGCAGACGCGCAGTGAGCAATAACTTCCCCGGTGGCCTCATCAGAAAAACACCCGTCACGCCCGCTGGCCCGTTCCAGAGCGGCGCGGCTCCCGGCATGTGGACGCTTGCCGAGGCCAGCTTCTGGACGAAGCAGGGGCTGTGGCCGATTGCGGGGAACATCCAGCCCGTAGTCGAGGACGTGTTTTCAACGTGGCTTTACACGGGCAACGGCAGCACACAGACCATCACCAACGGCATCAACCTGTCCGGTCAGGGCGGGATGGTTTGGCTAAAAACACGGTCAGTTGTTGACAGCAGTCAGGTATACGACACAGTTCGTGGGGCCACGAAGAACCTAAGTACAGCCAATACTAATGCTCAGGCTGACTACACGACCGCCTTAACATCTTTCACTTCTAGCGGGTTCACTCTTGGTGCTGGTTTTAGCGCAAATACAAACAACGTTACCTACGCCTCATGGACATTCCGCGAAGCGCCCAATTTCTTCGACGTGGTGACGTATACGGGGACGGGTGCTAACCGCACCATCGCGCACAATCTTGGCGTGGCTCCGGGCATGATCCTCGTCAAACGCACTGACGCTTCTGCTGACTGGCAGGTCTATCACCGCAGCAACGCCAACACGCAGTATATGGTGCTGAACAGCACGGCTGCGGTAGCCACTGGCGCGACACGCTGGAACAGCACAACACCGACCGCGACTGAGTTTAGTGTCGGCACTGACGCGACCGTCAACGCCTCTGGCGGCACCTACGTCGCCTACCTCTTCGCCCACGTCACCGCGTCGGACGGGTTCATTCAGTGCGGGTCGTTTACGACTGACGGGAGCGGTAATGCCACCGTGACGCTGGGTTGGGAACCGCAGTGGTTGACTCTAAAATCGTCAAGCAACACCCAAAACTGGTTCACTTTAGACCAGATGCGTGGCTTTGGCGTCGGAAACACAACATCTTGGCCATTTCTTTCTCCGAACCTTAGTGCGGCAGAAGACACAAATTCAGGGTGGGGCAGCACGGCGACCGGATTCACAATGTCTGGGTTCTTGCCAAGTGCCACCTACATCTACGTCGCCATCCGTCGCGGCCCGATGCGTACCCCGACGCTGGGGACGAGTGTGTTTTCGCCTGTCCCAGTTAATCTGTCGGGGAATCCTGCGATCCAGATAGTTACTGGATTCCCGATTGATATGTTTATATACAAGCAAATCACTAGTACTCAATCGAACTTTGTTTTTGACCGCTTGCGCGGGGGCAATCTTCGCTTGTTTACAAATACGACAGATAGTGAAACAAGCGGATTAATTACTTCGTATTACAACTTCGGTTTTGATTATAACGACAGGGTTGTTAACAAGAACCCTGGGCTTACTGATCCTTCTTATATTGCTTGGCTCTTCCGCCGCGCCCCCGGCTTCTTCGATGAGGTTTGCTATACACCGGCTGCGGTGACTGGAACCGCTGTGAAACACAATCTCGGCGTTGTTCCTGAGTTGGTTATCTCGAAATCCCGCACAGCGGGAACGGGGCCTTGGCTTGTCGCGCCTATTGTTTATGGCAATGGACAAAGGATGAGATTGAACACCGCAGATGCGAGCGCAATTCAATTTAATACTGGCTACCCTGCCACATCGACTGAAATATACGAAAACGCTCAGGTAGGAAATTTTCCTGCGGCCCCTTGGGTTGCCTACCTCTTCGCCAGCGCCCCCGGCGTGAGCAAGGTCGGCACTTACACAGGCAACGGCAGTAGCCAGACGATCAACTGCGCGTTCACAACGGGCGCACGGTTCGTGCTTATCAAGCGCACGGACAGCACGGGCGATTGGTATGTCTGGGATAGCGCACGCGGTATCGTCGCCGGCAACGACCCGTATCTGGCGCTGAACACAACGGCGGCGGAAGTGACAAGCAACGACAGCGTCGATACGGACAACACCGGCTTCATCGTCAATCAGGTCGCGGCGTCCAACATCAACGTCAACGCCGCCACCTACATCTTCTTGGCCATCGCGTAAGGAGGACCGGCATGACCGAACCGCCATGGCTTACTGAGGCCCGCAAGCATATTGGGCTACGGGAGATTCCCGGTAAGCGTCACAACCCTACGGTTGTGAACTGGGGTATTTCGCTTGGTGCTTGGTGGAAGGATGACGAGACGCCGTGGTGCGGAACCTTTGTCGCACACTGCCTTCGTTCTGCGGGACAGCCCGTACCTGCTGAGTGGTATCGTGCGCGGGCGTGGGGAGACTATGGTTCTTTGCTACGCCCCTCTCGGCTTGCACCCGGTGCCATCCTTGTCTTCTCGCGTGGAGGTAGCGGCCACGTAGGGTTTTACCTTGGCGAAGACCCGTTGTATTATCATATCCTCGGCGGCAATCAGCGGAACAGCGTAAACGCCATGCTGTTGGAAAAGCCGAGGTGTATTGCTACGCGTTGGCCACGAGGTGTCCCCGTGTACGGTGGCCCAGTACAGTTAAGCGGGGGCGTTGTTTCTACCAACGAAGCATAGGAGACTATATGATTGATTTCGTTCTGAATCGCTTGCGTGAGCCAAGCACCTACGCCGGCTTCGCCGGTCTGGCTGCCGCTGTCGGCATTGCTGAACCCCTGTATCAGGCCATTGCCGCTGTGGTTATGGCTGTTGCCGGGTTGGCTGCTATCTTCTTGTCCGAGAAGAAATAAAGTGAAGCTCCTTACGTCCCTGCTCAGCGTATTTGCCGCCATACTTACATGGTGGAAACAGCGGGCGCTCATTGAGCAGGGGCGTAAGGAAGCTGCATTGGACGCCGTCAAGGAGGTCGAATCCCGTGTCGAGAAAGCTGAAGTTGCTGTGGCTACTCCCGATCCTGTGCGCAACAAGCGCCTGCGTGACCGGTTCGACCGCGCCGCTGGTAATCAGTGATTACTGCCGTATAGCCAAACCTATTGGCTATGATTCCGCTAGGGATAGCGCAGCGACCATAAAAGATATAGAAGAGCACAACTCTAAGTGGGTATGCCTCTGCGAGGATGACTGCCCTGAAGGAATCCGGCGGTAGATGTTCGGCATTACACCCTTTGCTGCGGCACCGTTCGCCTCGCTTGGCACCGTAAACGCGGATGTCACTGTAACGGGTGTGAGCGGCAGCGGCTTCATTGGTACCGTTATTGCCGGTGTCATTGTCGTTGTTAGCCCCACAGGGGTGTCTGGCACAGGGCAGGTTGGTACTGCACAAGTTTCTGCTGCGGCTAATGTCGAAGTCACAGGCGTCCAAGGTACAGGCCAAATTGGCACAGTGCAGCCTACGTCGGCAGTCCGAGTAACCGGTGTCTCGGGTTCGGGCCAAGTCGGTAATGTCGTTGTCGATGCTGACGCTGCGGTCATTGAAGACGGTGTTGCGGGTACCGGCCAAATTGGTACGGTTCAAGTCCAAGCTAAGGCTACCGTAGTACTCCAAGGTGCGCAGGCCACCGGGCAGGTTGGTCAGGCTGATGCAGTTGCTGCTTCCGTGGTTGTTGAAGATGGCACTGCCGGCCTCGGCTTGCTGGGCACTCCGGTTATTACGGGTGATGCTAATATCCAGCCCACGGGCGTACAAGGCGCAGGACAAATCGGTGCCGTCAACGTACAGTCTGGTTACCGCGTCAATGGCATCCAAGCGACTGGTTCGGTAGGCAACGTAATTGTACAGATCAACAAAGCCGTAACCGTTACCGGAGTATCTGCAACTGGACGCGTGCAGACGGCGCTTGTTTGGGGTATTATCAACGACGCGCAGGACCCCAACTGGCAAGTTATACCGACGTAAGGACGCAACATGCCGAGTACATATAGCAACCTCAAAATCCAATTGATGGCCACGGGTGAGAACTCCACTACGTGGGGTGACGTCACTAACACCAACCTTGGCACTGCCATTGAGGAGGCTATTGCTGGCTCTGCCGATGTGACGTTTGCCAGCGGCGATGTTACTCTGACCCTGTCGGACACCAACGGGACGCAGACCGCGCGCAATATGCGGCTCAACTTGATCGGGACGACTGGGGGTGTCACGCGCAACCTCATCGTGCCGTCCATCGAGAAAGCCTATATTGTCAACAACACCTGCGGCGATGCCGTGGTGGTCAAGACTACTGCGGGCACCGGCATCACCGTCCCTGCCGGTAAGACTACATGGGTCTTCACCAACGCCACTAACGTCGTAGATATTGTCACCCACCTCACGTCGCTGACGCTTGGCTCGGCGCTCCCGGTCGCTTCGGGCGGCACAGGGTCCACTTCGGGTAATGCCTCGGCGCTCACTGGCTTCAACGCCTCCAACGTCTCATCAGGTACTCTGGCGGTTAGCTTTGGTGGTACCGGTGCCAACGCTGCTCCTACGGCGCGAGTCAATCTTCTGCCGTCTTATGGCGGCAACGCTGGTAAGCTCCTTGCGCTGAACGCGGGCGCTACGGATGTCGAGTGGATTTCGGCTGGCGGCGCAGGCACGGTCACCTCAGTCAACGCAAGCACGGCAATCAGCGGGCTGTCCTTCTCCGGTGGTCCCGTCACTTCTGCCGGCACTCTGACCCTTAGCGGTACTCTCGGCGTCCAAGGTGGGGGCACTGGCACCACATCGCTTACTTCAGGTGCGGTCCTGATCGGTGCTGGCACATCGGCTGTTACGTCAGTGTCCCCCGGCACTGCGGCTAACGTGCTTACGTCCAACGGCTCGGCTTGGGTCTCTCAGGCCCCGTCAGGTGGCGGCGCGGTGTCTAGCGTCACGGGTTCTGGCTCGGGTATCTCGGTCAGCCCCACAACCGGCGCAGTGGTCGTTAGCAACACAGGCGTCACCAGCATCGTCGCTGGCACAAACGTAACCATCTCAGGTGCTACGGGCGCAGTTACCATCAACGCCACGGGTGGCGGCGGTTCCGGCACGTTCTCGGCCAACGACGGCTCAGTTTCTGCCCCGTCGATCTTCTTTACCGGCGCAACAAATATGGGCATGTACCGGGCCGGAACCTCGATTAACTTTGCCGCTGGCGGAGTAAACGTATTTGCTGCCACGTCTACTCAAACTCAAATTTCAGCTAACAATACGCAACGTATTCTATGCGACGCCACTGGGTCAAGTTTGTCTGGGACTATAGTATTTAGTACCTCTTCCACGCCGGCCAGTGCGTCAGCTACTGGGACCGCAGGAACGATTACTTGGGACAGCAACTATATTTATGTGTGTACCGCTACTAACACATGGAAGCGTGTAGCAATCGCTACATGGTAAGGTAAGCTTAATGCCCCTATCCAAACTTCAATTCCGGCCCGGTGTAAACCGCGACCAGACCAACTACTCCAACGAGGGTGGTTGGTTTGCTTGTGACAAAATCCGGTTCCGCTCCGGGTACCCGGAAAAGATTGGAGGCTGGGTCAAATCTACGCCGACACCGTTTGCTGGCGTGTGCCGCAATATGTGGAACTGGGTTACCACGTTCTCGGATAACCTGCTGTCACTGGGGACGAACGCCAAGCTCTACATCGAGGCCGGTGGTAACTATTACGACATCACGCCGCTCCGCTCGGTCAGCCCAACGCTGACGACGCCCAGCACGGACAACTGCATCCAGACGAGCACCACTGCACCTACGACGATAACGGTAGTTATTCCCGCCGGGCACGGAACGCAGACCGGCAACTATGTAACCATCTCCGGCGTCGTGGGTCCTGTTGGTGGCGTGGCTGCTAGCCAGATCAACGGCAATCATAAAGTCACTGTGCTGAGTTCATCGACGTTCACTTTCCCCATCACGGGTCCGGTCACGTCCAACTCCGCTGGGGGCGGCGGTACGGCTATCAGCATCAGCTTTGAGATCGACACCGGCAATCCAGTTCCGCTCAATGGCTACGGCTGGGGTACTGGCACGTGGGGCCGCTCTGGTTGGGGTCTTGGCTCTACAAGTCCGGTATCGCAGCCCCAGCGCGACTGGTGGATGGACAACTTCGACAACGACCTTGTAGCTAACATCCGCAACGGCGCGCCATACATCTGGCAGCGTGGGTCTACCGTTGATCCGGGCGCGGCTCTGAGCACGCGGGCTATTACGCTTCAGGCGTACGCCACTGCCAATAGTTATGTTGCCAATGACGTGCCGGTCAAAGTTATGCAACTGCTGGTCTCACAGCAGGATAAGCATCTCATCGCCTTTGGCGCAGTGCCCTTTGGTAGCACAAATGCGAACGACTTCGACCCCATGCTTATCCGTTGGGCTTCGCAGGATGCGCCGGGTAACTGGACCCCTACCGTTACTAATACCGCTGGTGACCTGCGTATCTCGCGCGGTTCGCGCATCGTTCGCGCACTACCTACTCGGCAGGAAATCCTCGTTTGGACGGATAGCCACCTCTACACCCTCCAGTTCCTTGGCACGACTGACGTGTTCGGTCTGCAAGAGTACGCAGACAACATCTCGATTGCCTCGCCCCGTGCCGTGGCAACGGCGTCTAACATCACCTACTGGATGGGTCAGGACAAGTTCTACGCCTACACCGGTCGCGTCGAGACGCTGCCCTGTACCCTGCGCAACCACGTCTTCCAGAACCTCAACTTCGCGCAGGCGGAACAGATTATCTCCGGTACAAACGAGCAATGGAACGAGGTCTGGTGGTTCTACCCGACCGCCGACTCCGAAGTAAATAACGCTTATGTCGTGTACAACCACCTTGATAGGCTCTGGTACTACGGGAGCATCGACCGCACGGCATGGCTGGACACAGCCCTACGCCGCTACCCGCAGGCAGCAAACACTCCCGTGGCCGTAAACAACCTTGGCGACGTGACGGTAGGCAACGGATATCTGTACAGCCATGAGAACGGTCTCGACGATGATGGCGCTGCCTTGTCGGCTTATATCGAGTCTTCTGACTTTGACCTTGGCGAAGGCGACCAGTTTATGCTGACCCGCCGTATGCTGCCCGACGTGAACTTTGATGACTCTACGGCCAACACCCCAGAGGTGACTTTGGAAGTGCGGACGCGTAACTTCCCCGGCTCCAGCCTCTCAAACAACCCCAGCGATGCTAAGCTGGTAATGCGGACCACGGTCGATACGTACACCGAGCAGGTCTTTGTTCGGGCACGTGCAAGGCAGATGGCGCTTAAAGTCATATCCGACCAGCTTGGGGTTCAGTGGCAGCTTGGTGCGCCGCGTCTTGATATGCGCGAAGATGGTCGGCGTTAATGGCTCTAACTAAGTTCCGTGCGGCTCCGCTGCCCAACCCACCTCCGGAGTACGACCCCCACTATATACGACAGCTTATCCGCGTGCTGGAGACTTACTTCTCCCAGTTGGATTCGCTCGCCCCTAACCAAGCGGAGTCCTACCGGGCTGATAATTTTTATGGCGGTACCCTTGATGGTATCTTCGCTGCACGGCAAGTGACTACAACCCAGAAGAACGCCCTAACGCCGCAGGCTGGCTGGGTAGTTTTTGACACTACGTTAGGTAAGCTGTCCGTCTACAACGGCACAAACTGGCAAACGATAACGTCAACCTAGAAACTTTGGACAAATCGGTAGCGTCAGTGTAAGTACGAGATAGCGCTCAAGGATCAGATTATGCAGGTTTTGGACGTTCAGCAATCTAGCCCCACGCCGTACACCCCCGCAGGGGGCACGTACAATAACAACCCGGTCCCCGGTGCTGGCGGCTTGCCGTCTCTTTCTGGCCTTAACAACCGCATGAACCCCATGGCGCAGGAGCTTCAGGGTCGGGGCCGCAACGGCGACTCCATGCTGGTGCACATGACTCCCGACGAAGTCGGCGGTCTCCAAAGTCTTGCCATGGCTATGGGCGGTTCGCTCTCCATCAACCCCGACACTGGCCTGCCGGAAGCTAACATCCTCAAGAAACTCCTTCCGGTGCTGCTGGGTGTGGGTTTGAACTTCGCCCTTCCGGGCGCGGGCCTTGTCGCTTCTCTGGGCGGCAAAGCCGCTACTGCTGGTCTCCTAGTGGGCGCAGGTCAGACCGCGCTTACCGGCGATATTAACAAAGGTCTTATGGCCGGTCTCGGCGCGTTTGGTGGCGCTTCACTTGGCGGGGCACTGGCAGGGAAGAGTGCCGCTGCGGCAGCGGCTCCATCAGGTGCTGCTACGGCAAAAACTGCTGCGGCTAATATCCTACCGGGCGACGAAATTGCTATGAGGGCGCTAGAGGCAAAGACGCAGGCGGCGTCTAACCTCCTGCCGGGCGATATGCTCGCTGAACAACTTGCTTCTCAAGCCACATCTCTACCCATTCCGGGCGATATGCTCGCTGAGCAACTCGCTTCTCAAGCCGCTCCCGCCGCCGGTGGTCTTGGTGTCACAGCTCCAGCAGCCAAGACGGGCCTTGCTGGGTTCGGCCAGCAATTTGGTCAAGCTGCCCGTGGTACAATGACTGGGCTCCCCGCCAAAGCCGCTCCCTACGCTGCTGGTCTGGGTCTTTATGGCGGGCTTAGTGACGCCATGCAGCCCACCATGCTCCCGCTGGAGGAAGAAGAGTCAAACTACGAAGGGCCGTATCTGTCTCAGCCGCGTAGGTTGACCCCGCGCGAGTCGGGTTCCGGCGGTGAGGTTGTCTTCTTCGACCAAGTGAACCCGTACCCCGGCTTCTTGACCCGTGAAGGGCGAATCCCCACTGGGTACGCTGAAGGCGGTCAGGCGTCGTCGCGTCCGTTGACCCATGAACAGTTAATCTCGACCGGTTACACAGACCCGGCTACCGGTGTTCAGTCTCAGCTTCAGGCCAGCAACCTTTCGAGCCTGATAGGCGGGCGTTCTAACCTCGGCGGCGTCGAGTATATCGTCAACGATCTCGGTAAGTGGGTACCTTACACAGCCCCTGCTCCCACTGCCGATACTTCTGCGCCGGCTCCGACTGCTCCGCCTCCGACTGCTCCGCGCCCGCAGGGTCCGCCTCCTATGATTGCTCCTCCCCCGCCTCCGGGTCAGACTGGTCAAACTGGTCAGGCTCCCATGGGTATCGGTGCGCGAGCTGCTGCGGCGCTGCCTGAGCTTATCTCTTACTTCCAGACATCGCCCGGTCCCATCACGGCTTCGCGCACCTATCCGGGCGGCTCTCCGTCTGAGCGCATCCGGGCCAATATCCGTGGTGGCGCTGCCGGCCCTCGTAGTGAGGCAGACTTTGGTTTTGCAAAGTCCTCTTCACTTGCTCCAAACTCACCGGTTGGCGGACCTGCGCCGATGGATATCAACGACATCATCCGTACTATTTCTGGTGGCGGCGGTGGCGGTTTCACCGGTAGCTATGACCCAGCAATGATCCTCCGCGAAGATTCTAACTCCTTCGCCCGTGGCGGCGACGTAAATATGAAGGATGGCTCCTTTGTCGTCGATGCGCGCACGGTTTCGGAAATGGGTAACGGCAGCAGCAATGCTGGCATCGAGCGTCTTGCTGCTATGGGCGGTCGCCCTGTTCGTGGCGGTGGGGATGGTGTTAGTGATTCTGTCCGCGCTCGTATCGGTGGCCGTCAAGAAGCCCGTGTGGCGCGCGACGAGGTGATCTTCTCTCCGGAAGCTGTTGCCCGTGTCGGCGGCGGTAACCATAGCAAGGGCACCAAGAAGCTCTACGCTCTTATGGATAGAGCCCACAAGGCTCGCAAGAAAGCTGGCCGGGGTCAGGACACCAAGGTTGCCAAGGGGCTGGGGGGTCTAGCGTGAGCGAAGTCCTCGTCTCTGCTGTCCCCACGGAGCATGTCTCGGCTCTTTGGCCGGTAGTGGAAAACTATGTAGCCTCCGCAGTTGGGCACACGCGCGGCTGCTACAACCCGGAGGACGTCTACCAGCAGTTGCTGGGCGGTACTCACCATCTCTGGATTGCGTTTGAGGGCACGGACATTAAAGGCTGCGTAGTTACGCAAGTCTTGCAGTACCCACGGAAGAAAGTGCTGGGCTGCTATATGGCCGGGGGTACGGATTTCGCATCATGGAAAACATCCATGATGGCGCTTCTCTCAAAATTTGCTATAGACAACGACTGCGAGTGCTTTGAGGCTACAGGACGCCCCGGCTGGCTGCGGATGTTTAAGAACGAAGGTTGTGAAGTGGTGTGGCAGACGTGCCAGCTTCCTATCACTAGGAGTTAACTATGGCGGGTTCTAGTCAACCTACGCAGCAAGAGCAGAAGGTAACGCAGACCAATCTGCCGGACTACGCAAAGCCGTATTTCGAGAACCTACTGGGTCGCGGGCAAGGGCAGCTAAATCAAGAATATACGCCTTATCCCTACGAGCGTATTGCTGGCTTCACTCCGGCGCAGGAACAAGTCCAGCAGAACGTCCTTGGCTTGGGTGCTCCCAACCAGTTTGCGATGGGGTCGGGTCTTGCCGCTGCCGCTGGCCAAGGGTCGCTGCTTGCCAGTGATTACGCGCCGGGTCAGTTCAACGCACAACAGATTACGGCGGGACAGGTCAACGCGCCATCTATGCGCGCTGCGCAGACTTCCTTCGGGTCTGGGCCTCTCGAACAGTTTCGGATGGCTGCTCCAGAGCGGTTTGGGCAGGCGCAAGCTCAAGAGTATATGTCACCGTACATCCGCAACGTGCTGGATGTGCAGAAGCGCGAAGCTATCCGAGATGCGCAAAAGGGACAGGTAGCTCAGGACCTTGGTGCGGCTCGTCAGGGCACCTATGGTGGTAGTCGCCAGTTGCTGGCGGGTATTGAGCGCGAACGTAATCTCGGCCAGCAGCTGGGTGATATCGAATCCCGTGGTTTGCAGTCGGCGTTTGAGAACGCGCAGAGCCAGTTTGAGCGCGACCGTGGCGCGGGCATGACCGCTGGGCAGCAGAACTTGGGAGCCGCTCTTCAACAGCAGCAGCTGGGCACTCAAACGGGCCTTCAGGCGGCGCTGGCTAACCTTACGTCTGCACAACAGTCGAACGTGCAAAACCTCGCTGCGCAGCTCCAGACCCAAGGTCTAAACGCTGAACAGTCAATGCGCGCTGCGCTGGCTAACCAGCAATCTAATCTTGAAGCTCAGCGCCTTGGTGAGCAGTCCCGTCAGTTCGGTTCGCAGCAGGGGCTGGCTGGTCTTGCGCAGGCTGGTCAGATGGGTCAGACACTGGGTAATCTCGGTCAGTATCAGCAGCAGGCTGATCTCCAGCGGCTTCAGGCGCAGGCAGGGGCGGCGGGCGAAGTCCGTGGTCTGGAGCAACAATACCTCGACCAGATGTACGGCGACTTCCTGCGTCAGCGCGATTTCCCGATGGAGCAGCTTGGGCAGTTCAGCAGCCTCCTGCGCGGTTTGCCGATGCAGCTTAATTCGACTCAAACGGCCTATGCTACGCCGCCGTCGTTTGCTTCACAGGCTATCGGTGCCGGTCTCGGCGGCCTTAGCTTGGCCCGCTTGGCTGGTGGCCCGTAAGGAGTATTAGATGCCCAAACCGTTCAGCATTCAGTCTCCTGAAGCGATTGCCAAGGAATACGGCGGTAACAAGCAGAAGATCGCGCAAGCGATGCAGATGGGGCTTGTCGACCCCACTGCGGGTACCCTTGCGGGTATGTTCATTGACCGTATGCGCGGCGCGCAGATGCAGGAAGGCGCTCAACAGCCGTCCGTAGCACAGCAGGTCTTTGCTCCTCCGGCTCCGCCTGCCCCGATGGGTGCTCCGCCTATGGGCGGTATGCCGCCCGGTGCTCCTCCGATGGGTGCTCCGCCTATGGGCGGTATGCCGCCCGGTGCTCCTCCGATGGGTGCGCCTCCGATGGGCATGGCTGACGGCGGCCTCGCTGCGCTTCCCATCTCCGAGAGCATGTTCGACGAGCCCGTGGACGGTGGGTATGCCGATGGCGGCATCGTGGCTTTCGCGGATGGTGGGCCGACCAATTTTTACGGGATGTCCACAGACATCGGTGCTAACCTTGGCATGTTGCAGGATCGCCTCAAGCCGGAGACGGAGTTCACCGAACGTGAAGCTCAGTATGTCCGAGACACGCTATCACCTGAAGCCCAGAAGAAGCGCCGCGACGAGGACAAGTATTTTGCGCTTGCGCAGTTGGGCGCTGCCATGGCGAGCACTCCGGGTAGTCTGCTACAGGCATTTGGTGCGGGTGTTGGTAAAGCTCTCCCCGGACTTCAGGAAGGAGCCAAAGCACGTCGGGCCGAAGAGCGTGAGGCTATCAGCGTAGGCGCACAGCGTGAGCTTGGACGTAACAAAGAGCAGCGTGAGTTGCTCAACACCGGTTTGGGCATGGTGGAGAAGGCCGGCGGCTTTGCTGAAGCCGCTAAGACCCGTGAGTTCCAAGATAAATGGAACCGCATGGACGATAAGACCCGGCGCGACCTTGGCTATCTTACGGCTAGCACGCAGCTTAAAGTGGCGCGTGAACGCACCGCCGGTATCGCTGACTACCAGAAGAAAGAGTCTGACAAGGTGGCACGCGCGGAGCAAGCGGCGCGTGTCAAGTTAGCGGGTAGCGCGGCTCAGATGGCGGCGGCGGAGTTGCAGAAAAATACTAAATATCTGAGGGCCGTCCGGGAGGGTAGGGGAGAGGACGCTCGCAAACTTCTTAACGCCACCTCGGCGCGCATCTTCAACGACATGCTGGCTAACGCTGGTATTGATGAGGCTGGCGGATTGGCGGGTTCAGGTGTTATAGACTTTGATGACCTGAACCCCTCCGCTGATTAAGAGGTAATCGTGCCCGACGTCCGGATGCCTAACGGTACCATTATTCGCGGCGTACCTGATGGGGTTTCGCGGGATGATTTGCTTCGCCGCCTACAGGGCAGCGGATACGACACAAAAGCGCTTCTTGGGCCGCCTGTTGCCTCAGAAGCCGAGGTGCCGCAAGCACCAGAAGAACCCCAAGAAGAACTCGGCTTCTTTGGTGCGCTGAAACGCGGTTTCACCACGCTGGGTGATGTGCCGGAAGCCTTTGGTTTTGCCACGGGTAAGGAAGGTGCGCGCGAGGAGCTGGTCAAGGCGCAGGAAGGCGAAGAGAAGCGAGCCGAAGGGTTTGGTCTGGATAAGACGCTAGGTGAGAACGTACAGGCGCTCAAGGAGCTGGCCGGCGAGTCTCTTGGCTTTATGGGGGCCCCGCTTGCTGCGGGCGCTGCTGGCTCTCTTGCCGGCGGACCTATTGGTGGGGGTATCGCAGCCGCCGCTACGCTTCTTTCCCAGTACGGTGTCCAGAACTTGGCCCGTCAGGCTCAGGAAGACAAGGCGCGGGAGGAGCGCGGCGAAGCTCCACTGGGTCCTATGCCCGGTCGCGCTGCCGCTGCCGCTGTGGGTCAAGCCGGTCTAGATGTCGCTGGTTTTGCACTCCCTGTATTGCGCCCAGTGGCTGCGGCGTTCCCGTTCCTTCGCCCGCTTATCGGTATTGGAGGTAAAAAGGCAGCGGCGGAAACGGCTGAAGCTATCGTCGGGGCAGCGGCCAAGAATCAGCTCACCATCAAGGGTGGCATTGCCCGTGGTATCGCGCAGGGGGTGGCGTTCGAAATCCCCCAAGAAACGGCACAGACGGTGCTGGAGCGGTGGCAAGCTAAGCTCCCCCTCGATGACGACTCCGCAATTGAGGAGTATAAGCAAGCGGCTATCGGTGCGGCTGTCCTCGGCGGTGGCTTCGGTGGTATCGGCGGCGGTGTAAATGTTGTGCGGGAGCGCGCCGGCGAAGCCAAAGAGGCTAAAGCGCTGGAAGCGGCGGCGGGACTTGAGCGGAGTACCCCTGAAGAAAAAGCTAGGTTTGAGTCCTTGCTGACGGCTGCGGTAAACGAGTATGCCAACGCGAACCCGAGCACTCCCCCGGCTGATATCTTTAAGGCGCTGCGGGACGACGGCACCATCCGTTCCCTAGGCAATCAGGCGAGGGCAAATGTCGAAGCGACGCAAGCGCAGGCGGAAGCGGGAGCAGGACTGGATGGAGGAGCAGGTCAACCTGACGTGGATGTCGCTGGAGCAGCTGGGGCAGGCGTTCCACCTGCTGGCGCTGCCGCGACCACCGGAGAAGCTACCCAAACCGTTCCACAAACTGAACCCGTCGGAATGGCTGGCACTGGAGAGCCTGCTGGTGTTGCTACTGGCGCAGAAGCGAGACCAGACGGTACACTGACGCCGGAGGCGACTGCATCCGAAACGCAGGCCGCCGAAGACTTTTACCCAGACCTGATGCCGGCCTACATGGCTGAAACCAGCGTAGCTAAGCAGCGCGCCCTAGCCCCGGTGGTAGCTAATATTTTTTCGAAGCTGACCGGGCTTGAGGGGTTCAACTCCCCCAAGATCAAAGCGCTGCCGGAGAACATCCAGAAGGCGTATAACGCCACGGTTGCGGCTGTCCTTAATGGCGTGAAGCCCGGATACAAGGGAAAAGTCATCAACCCTGAAACAATCGCTCAGCAGAAAATGGCTGAGTTCAATGTCACGCTACCCGAAGTAGCTACGCAAGCTGCGCCTGAAGTTGCGCCTGCCGAGACGGCTGCGCCGCCTACATATACGTACGCAGACCTAGTAGCAGAAGCTGATTCGCTTGTAGCGCCAGACCCAGAGTTGGTTCTTCCGGGCCAGCTAACTGCCCAGCAGTTCCAGCAGTTCAGTATCCAAGCGGAGCAGATGCCCGCGCTGGCAGAGCAAGGCGTAGAAGTACCTAGCGCCTTCGAATTGCGGCAAGACCTGTACAAGGTGGCTGGACGCGAAGCGCCGCCATTGGCAGCTCCGACTGCGCCTGAGCCAGCGGCTGCTGAAGAATATGACCCAGAGACCCTCGCTGCGGCTACTGCGCAGGCACCGAGCGTATGGGCCACGCTGAGCAAGCAGGTGGAAGGCAAGCCGCCAGCTGCATGGGATACACTGGAAGAAGAGGCGCAAGACGAGTTCATCGCCGCCATTGCTAATACTCCGGTTGACGCAACGCCCGTTGCTCGGGTCAAAGCTATCCGTCCTGTCTTTGACGCTATCCGTACCGGTAAGCCCATCCCGAAGGCTGCCGCTGCTCCCGCCGCTGCGGCTGCACCTGCGCCCGAGCCGCAAATCACAGTTGAAGCTGAGCCCGCTCCCAAGGCAGGCGGCGCTGGTAAGCCGCCGAAGCCGCCGAAACCACCAAAGCCGCCTATTGGCGCTGCTCCGGAGCCCGGTCCGAAACCCAAAAAGCCCCGCGTCATCAAGATCAATCAGGCCAAACTCAAGTGGGCCATGCGTGAGGCTGGGCTGCTGCAACGGCGCGACAACGTCTTCCGTAAGAAACTACTGCGGAGTAAAAATACCCATCAGCTGAGCGACAGCGTTGGTGAAATGTTCTTTGGTTCCCGTGCTTATCAGGGGCCGATGAATTTGCTGCGCGCTTTGCGCGATAGCCTGACGCCGCAGGCCAAGAGAGCCATGCTGCCGTTCCTTCCCACCGACGACATTACCCGGTGGGTGGGGGATCGTCTCAAGAACGTAGCGGTCATCAACAAGCTGATCGACGACATGACGGTCTACCGCAACAAGCGCCTTGAGAAGACGAGCGCCATCCAGAACAAGTGGATGAAGTTCACGACGGCTTTCCCCAAGGGGGCCGACATCCTCAACGCGCTTACCAAGCTGGCTGACTTCCACGACGTCGACCCGACGCTGGCCGCTACGCCAGAAGAATATGCCAAGAGCGACCCTGAGATGAAGCGGCTCATCAAGGAGAACGCGTCCAAGGCCAGACGTGACAATCGACAGGACGCCATCGACGAGGTCTATGCCGCGAAGCGCCAGCTCATGCAGCGTGAGAACGGTAGTGGTGCAGGGTTGGAAATCTTCAAGCTGGCTAAGGACGCATACCGCCGCAACCTGATCGACTCCTATATCCTGACCCTGAACCGCATCACAGGGGCAAGTTTGAGCGCCGAAGCCGAGAAGATAGCAGTTTCTAGTATAAAGTACATGTACAAGGAGGCGCTTGCCCGCCGAGTCTACTTCCCAACCATGCGCTATGGCCGCTTCTGGATGAGCGTTGGTAAAGGGAAAAACGTCGAGTACTACATGTTCGAGAGCGCGTTTGAGCGCGACATGGCCTTTACCCAGCGAAAGCGCGACATGGAGGCAGAAAACGACCCGCGCGATATGGACAGGGGTAATGACTACAAGGAAGTCACGGACTACCTGACAAAGGGTAATGACGCCAGTGCGGCCTTGAAAGAAGTCTTTAACCAGCTGGACTCTGGCAATTTAGAGGACACCGCGCAGCTAAAAGACACTGTCTTCCAGATGTATCTGCTTGCTCTCCCAGAAGGTGATATGCGTAAGCGGTTTAGCCACCGCCGCTACGTCACCGGCTTTGGCACGGATGCCCTGCGCGACTTTGCTAACTCACAGAGCCGGGCTGCTAGCCAGCTGGCGCGGTTGTCCTACGCCCACCAAGTTCGGAGCGCGAAAACGGCGCTTGAGGGTGAAATTAAGGGTGCGCCTGACCGTGTCGGTATGGAGCCCTTTGTAAACGAGATATCTAAGCGGGCAGATGCTGAAATCGACCCGCCGGTCCGTGGCGGCTTCTACGGCCTGCTCGATAAGTTTGCTGGGCTAGGTAACAAGTTCGTCTTCCTGTGGATGCTGACATCGCCCAAGTCGGCGCTGATCCAAGCTACGCAGCTGCACACGGTAGGCTTGCCGGTCTTGTCGGACGAGTTCGGCTTCCGCAAGGTTATGGACATCGCTGGGCGCTACAGCATGGACATTATCCTCGGCAACAAGCTGGCTATCCATCGCAAGGACAACAACGGCGACATCATCACCGAGTTCAACGTCAACATGCGTGATGCCAAGTTCATGCAGGACTTGGCTAAGTCAGACCCGCAGAAGCACAAGCTGCTACTGGAAGCTTACGACTACGCCGACCAGCGGGGGACCTTTGCGTCCACGTTCATCAGTGACCTGAACGAAACGGCTTCGCGCCCCACCAAGGTAGGCACCGTCAAGTCGGCGCTGAAGGAAGGCGATGTGCTGTCCGCTGCCAAGCAGGGCGGCGATGCCATGATGCAGTTTATGTCCGCTGGCTTCCACCAGATGGAGAATATGAACCGCCAGATCATGTACATGACCAGCTTCGAGCTGGCGTACGAGCAGGCGAAAAAGAGCGGCATGAGCGATGCCGCTGCCAAGGAGAAGGCCATGGAGCGCGCACTGAAGGTGACGCGCGAGACCATGTTCAACTACAGCAACTACAACAAGCCTCGCGCTTTCAAGAACCCGGCTGGGCGTGTTGCCTTCCAGTTCATGACCTACCCAGTCATGATGACCTCCTACCTTGTGCGTAACGCCAAGAACATGCTGCCCCTAATCGGCAACCCGGAAGGGAAGATGAGCGCAGCCAAGCGGCTGTTCGGTACCCTTGGTATGACGGCGATGTACGCAGGTATGACCGGCTTGCCGCTGTATGGTGTGTTCATGATGGCGGCTGAAGCTGCGCGCGAGATGCTGCGCGATGACGACGACTTCGCTCCTTACGAAGACGATAAGGGTAACCCAGTAGGTAAGGTCGACCTGAAGTATTGGTTTGAGAACAGCTGGCTGCCAGAGACTTTTGGTCCGGACAGCAGCATAGCCAAAACGCTTGGCCTCCCTCCTGAGCTGGCGGTGCTGCTGGAGCGCAGCGTCAAGTTCGGCCCTATCTCGGCCCTTAGTGATATGAACCTCGCCGCCTCTACGTCGCTGAACGACCTGTTCTTCCGTGGCGATATCAAAGCCGACAACTTGGAAGGCCAGTTCAAGGAGATACTCTACAACCAGATGATGGGCCCGCTGGGCGGCCTTATCAGTAACATGACTCGTGGAGTGCAGCTGTACGAAGAAGGTGAGACGACCCGCGCCATGGAGCTTATGCTGCCTGCGTTCGTCAAGGGCGGTGTGCGCGCCTCGCGTCTGAGCGACGAAGGTCTGAAGACCATCGACGGGAAAGTCCTCAAGGACGCAGACTTCTTCACCGAAGGTAAACTTTTCAACCAAGTCCTTGGCTTCGGTAGCACCGAGACCTACGAGATGCAGAAGCAGAACTTCGAGGGTAAGCAGCTCATCGACGAGATTAAGGCGGAGCGCCAAAGCATCATCCAGACGGTTAAAAACGCGGAACTCCGTAGCCTCGACAATCCTACGGAAGCCAACCTTAAGGCTGTGGACCGCGCTTACCGAGAACTAGAGGTGTTCGACAACAAGTTCCCGCTGTCACCCGTGGGTGGTGATACCATCGGCACCGCCATTTCGAACGCGCTGGAGGAGCAGGCCGGCAGCATTGGCGGGTCGGAGATTGAACCGGAATATCCGGTCATGGCCGACGTCCAAGACCGGCGTATCAACCGAGGCAAATAAAAAACCCCCGGCTGGCTGGAGGGAACCAGCCGGGGGAATATGCAACCACAGACGGAAGGAGCAAACTTCCGGCTCCGTTATTATCTTAGAGCCTCCAGAGACGCAACCCCTTTATGTTGTTATGCGTCTCTCCTCGAACGAATACGGTCACTCTCAGACGTTTCGCCTCTTGGTAGACGCCTTCCTTGCTCCCCTTGATATCCAAGCAGGGGATGAACACCGAGTGACCCTTAGGGAAGGTGCCCCAGTCGATATCATAAAAGACGCCCTCAACTTTCATTGGGCTGCGTGTATATATCCAAGTCGAGCGTCTCGTCGTCGATCTTCAGCCACAGGCAGTGGACCCCGTCCACCGTAATATTGGTGCCCTTGGCCAAGCGGTACGTCTCGTTGTTTATCAGGCGACCACTCTCCCGCAGCTTGCGCGTCGTCTCCGAGTAGCTGATCTGGAACCGCACACAATATTCTTTGAACTGCTTGACCGAGATGTACATCATCTTGGTGTTGGGCTCGATGCGCACCAGCAGCTCACCCTTCGGTTCGCGCTTGGGAAGCGGCCTAGTCTTGCTTCGGGCATCGCCGTTGTCGATAACCAAGATATTCTGTATACTCCGATACAGGTAGTCGCCCAGAACCTGCTCGACGTCGTTCAGCGGGGCTTCGGTATCTCCGCGCATAATATCAATTCGCTGACAGACCCACAGATAGATGCGCTTCAGGTCCCAGCCGATAAGGCCGCACTCTTTGGCGTAGATACCCCCGACGAGGTTGGCTGCGATGGTAGCCGACCAGAAACGCTCACGAGGAAGCAGCTTCAGTTCCCGGTCAATCTTGGCCTGTGTGCTCTCTAGTTTTGCCAGCACCTCTGGGAGCTTGGAGATTATGTAGCGGAGGTAGACAGGACCGGCGTGGCCGTAGTTTTCCAGCAACGCCATATCAAACATCTGCTTGCCGTACTCGGTGCCCACGGACTCAACGAGGCCGATGGGGTACTCGATCAGGCGCATCAACTCACCTTCTGGAGCGCGCTTTAATACGGACAGCTTTTCCGCAAACGAGGCGTTAGCCGTGGACACGGTGATGGTCTGCCATGTGGTGTTGTTCTCGCGCAGCTCGTTGGTGCCAGACACCATGCGCTCTTTACCCTTGCCGTTAGACAGGCCGTAAAGAAGCTCGGAGTATTCCTCCGGCGACATGTTGGTCAGCTCGTCCATGGTTGCCGGTAGGTTGTTAAGGATACCCACCCAGAGCAGTCGCCCGTTCATCGTGTCCTTCTGCGACAGACGCAGGTCCTTGGGGTGCCCGTAGACGCTGTTCACCAAGTGGAGCACGGTTGACTTACCCGTACCAGAGCGTGGGTTATACAGGTTGATGACCGCCCCCGTCTGATTGAGGAACTTCAGAAGCGGAGCGCCAAAGGCACTCAGCGCCGCAAACGCGTGGGGCTCCATACCCTTCGAGTCGAACAGGGCCGCTGCTTCCTTCCACTTGTCCAACGTACCCACCGGACCAATGAACTTAGCCAGCTTCTGCGTGGTCTTTGACGGCGGCGAATAGATATGCCCCGTTGCGGTAATCTCTTGATCTCCAATAACAAACCTGCTGTTACCTTCGACCCATCCAAATTGCTGCCTCATGATCTCTGCCTTATCTTTCTCTAGGCGCATATCCGCCGATGACATGATGTAGTCGTGTACTATGTTGGCCTTCTTGCCCCTGATGTAAGCACCGCCGTCCGACATTATCTTGCGGAACTCATCGAAGACCGAGATTTTCATCATTGGGAGTGTGAACTCCCGTATGCCGTCCGCAGGCAAGTGCAGACGTATAAGCACGTAGTCCTTATAGCTCCCGTCGACACGGTCAGTGACGCGCTTCACCACGTACAGATCGTAGGGGTAGATGCAGAAGGGGTCCGGTTGCTCCCCGGCCTCGTTCTTTTGTGGCATCACCCAGACGCCGCCGCCTTCGCCCCGGTAGTAGGGTTTGGGGTACGGAGGTATCTGGAACGTCTGGACCTCACCAGCTACTTCTTCCACCTTGATGTTGTTGGTGGCCCTCTTGGGGATTTTACCTAGGTCACGGGGGCCTAAGATTTTCCCAAAGTGTTTGCACCCCTCGCAGCGGTCAGGGTACATCGCCTTGTATCGGGCGCAGCTAGTCGCCTTCCGGATGGTGGCTACCTTCCTGTCCACCTCTTCCGGGTCGTACTGCGGGTAGTCCTTGGATATAAGGTGCACCGCCGTAGAGGCGTCCTCACACAACGCCGCCACAGACAAAGCGTAGAACCACTCGTTGTAGTCCGTGTCCGCTTGATTAGTGTAGGCATACGCCAGCTGAGCACAGCCGTCGCCGTTGGCGGTTCGCGCCATGATACGCTTGAAGTTGTAGCCCACCCCGTCCAGCATCGCCTGCTGTTGGGGAGGAGCCTTGTAGTCGGGGTCGAAGATAGACTTGGCCGGTGCCGGTGGCACCACGCCTAGCGTCTTGCAAAACTCCTCAAAGGCAATGGGCTCACCCTCATGGGCGACAGTGACGGGGACCTGCCCGTCACGCTTAAAGTTGAACGTGCCCGGTACGCGCAGGATGCGCGCCGACTCAAAGACCTTCTCATCTACGCGCATCCCTTGGGTGCGGCAGACCTCGCGCAACCGGCGCGCAGCGGGCTCCCATTGGTTAGGTGCTATCTCTTCTGTCAGCGCCCAGTAGACGTGCCAGCCATAGCCGGAGTCCACCAGTGTGGGGCGTGGAAGCCCTACGGTCCTACAGAAGCCTTGAAGCGCCTTGAGTCCCTGCTCTTGGGTGTCGTAGTCCTTGCCCGGTACGCAGTCGATATCCAACCAGAACGCCTTGAGCGCGCGGACGTTTTCCTGAGTCCTGCTGGTCGCTTCCTTGTACGTGGCTACTCCGAAGTAAACATCTCTGCCTCCCCGCAAAAAAGTTTCAATTGTTGCGTCCGCCTCTTCTCTGTCCGGGACAAGGTGCTGGCGCACGTGCCCGTTCTTGATGCCAACAATGGCGATATGGCCAGATGCAGGCTGGACGTGTTTTAACAGGTCGAAGTCCATCGGGCGTCACTCGTCGTTGCGGGAAAACCCGCCAACTCTGCTCTCATTGTGATCGTTAGTCGAGACTAGCTATGTACCGCTCAACCGCTGGCTGGTGCGCCTCTGACGGGTCGTATTCACCAGTGAACCAGTAGTAGATGGTCTGACGGGTAACCCCTAGGGCTCCGGCGACTTGCGTCACCGGGATGTTGCGCTCGATACAAGCTCGACCCAAGCGCACCCCTAGGCGGTTCTTATCCCCGTTCAGGATAGTCTCGGCTACATAAAGGCTGTAGCCTCGCATAGCTTATTCCCCGTCCTCGTCTTCTTCGTCCAACCATGCTGCCATGGCCTGCTTGAGCTCTGGCTTAGCGGTAACTTCAGCCGACGCCCGCTTGGGCGCAGCGCGCTTGGTGGGAGCTTCAGCCACAGGGGCTTCTTCCTCCTCATCGTCACCGAAGGGGTTACCAGCCGGAGCGGCAGGAGCGACCTTGGCCTCGATCATCTTGGGCTCGGCCTTGACCTTTGCACCACCCGCTTCGACAACGCTCAGGCCGACGTAACGCTTGGTCTCAGGGTCTTCCTGCGCAGCGTCAACGAAGCCAGCTTCAACGTCGGTCAGGTGACGCACAGGCTGGAACTTCAGCTTCATGGTGTCAGCATCAAGGTCGTACATCACACGGGTGACGACGGTATCCACAGCTTCGCTGTTGGCCAGCAAGAACTTCTTGTAGCTCTCGAACGGGTGGACGCTATCGACGCCCTTACCGAACAACGAGCCAGCCGGGATTTGCATCTGGTAGATTTCACCCGATGGGTCACCGGACACCAGCACCGCGATACGGCGCAGGTAGCGGCAGGCGCGCCCCTTGCCGTTCTCGCCAGAGCCTTCGACGTTCTTAGGGCAGGCGACGCAAGAGGAAGCCGGCTTACCGGCAGCCTTGGCGTCCGGGGTCTTGCCATCGTTGGACCAGCAGTCAGGCAGCGTAGCCTGCGCGTTGGGGTCATACTTGGAGCCGTAGAACTGGCGCGACGGTTCAGCCAGCATGTCAACGATGATGACGTCCAGCTGATGCGGGACAGCCTTGCCGATCTGCTCACCACCCACGATGCGCTTGAAGGTGCCGTTGGTGTTCAGGCCGATGCGGCGCAGGCTACCGCCGTTGCTACCCATCTTGTCCAGCAGCTTGGACTGCCGGCGTACGGTGGGGACGCTAGATGCGTCTGCGAAAATGGTCAGGTTGCTCATATTCATTCACCCTTTTTGCTAGGTTTGCGAACTTGGATTACGAACTTGCGGTCGAGCTGAAGGCCCATGGGCATCAGGTCTGGGTTCTCGTCCAGAAACTGCTGCATGTTACCGTTGTGGATACGCTTTTCGAGGACGAACGGGATGTTCTGCTCGACCACGAAGTTGTACATGGACTCCCAATCGTTAGTCCAGTAACGGGACTGAACACGCCGTGACACAGTACCCACAGGGGTCTTCACGCTGTCCAGATTGTGTTCGTTGCAGAACTCCAAGATAGCGGAAGAAATAACCTCAAGGCTCTTCTCCAGCTTCTCCATCTGCGCTTCAAACACTTCTTTACGCTTGGCGATGGTCTCGCGCACATTACGGTACGCTTCCACCATCTCCTCGATACTTACTGAGTCCGACATGGTTTGCTCCTTCGGTTGCCGGGGTATTGGATGTAGCAGTCTGATTAGATTGTGTCAAGTATATCATGATACAGGTCGATAAGTTTTTCGTGGTTGGTGATGTTGTTCCGGAGCATGGCGTACAGCCGCGACTCCACCTCGCTACCCTTGATGTGCACCACCGTCATGGCGTTCTTCTGCCCCGGTCGGTCGATGCGCGCGTTGGCTTGCAGGTAAGTCTCCACTGACGTGACCGGTGCGTACCAGATGATTGTGTCTGCCGCCGTAAGGGTAAGCCCGTGGCTGGCAGCCTGCGGCTGGATAACCAGCACCTTCGGGTCAGGGTCGTTCTGGAACTTGGTGACGATATCACTGCGGCGATTGACCGGCACCTTACCGCTAATGACGTCACAGGAGATGCCTTCCTTCTCCAGCCGGGTTACGAGCAGGTTGATGGTGTGCGTGAAGGGGACGAAGACCAGCACCTTGTTGCTTGTCTCGTTGATGACCTCCAGCACCGCAGTAAGCCGGTTGGACACGTCGAACTCAAGCACCTGCCCATCATCCGTGTAGACCGCGCCTCCGCTGATCTGGAGCAGCTTGTTGACCTTGGTCGCTGCGTTGACGGCGCTGACCTCCTCGCCCGCCGCCTCGATGAGCAGCTGGCTCTTGAGCTGATTGTAGTACTTCTTCTGCTGGGGGGTCAGGTCCACCTCTCGCTCGATGTGGGTGACGGGAGGCAGGTCAAGGCAGTCCTTCTTTGCGAACCGGATAGCCGGCTGAAGCACCTCATGCACGACCTTGCTTGCGTGGGGCTTGGGTGCCCACTTGAACTTGCTTATCGGCATCATGACGCTGTCGCGGAACGGGCCGAAGTACTTAGGGCACTTGGGTGTATCCAAGAGCCGCGCCAAGCCGTAGGCGTCTACTGGTGACTGAGCTGCGGGCGTACCCGTAAGCATCCACACCCGTGGGTTGAGCGCCTTCACGATCTTGTTGAGTATCTTCCAGCGGTTGGTCTGCGCGTTCTTATATGCAGACGCCTCGTCCACAACGATCAGGTCAAACCTACCCGCTATGATCTCGTCGATCACCGTGGCCACGCCGTCGAAGTTAATGATGACGAACTCAGCCCCAGCACGGAGGACCTTCTCGCGCTGCTTGGCGCTCCCGTATGCCACGCTACACGCACGGTGCATGGCAAACTTAAAGATGTCCTGCTGCCACGCCGACTTCATGATGGACAGCGGGCACAGCACAAGGACGCGCTTTATCAGCCCTTTCTTCATCAGGTAGTCGGACGCCCAGATGACGCTGGCGGTCTTACCCGTACCCTGCTCGTTGAAGCAGAACGCCCGATGGCGCAGCGACAGGAACGACGAAGTCGTCTTCTGGTGGTCGAAGGGGGTATAGCGTCCAGTCCACTTGTAGTCGCGCAATATGGGCGACGGGGGGTCAAACCCCAGCTGCGCCAGTGCCTCGGCTTCCTTGTGACCCCACTTGACCAGCACACCCTCGCTGGTGCTGGCGCTCTTTGTTACTACAGATGTAATAACAGACGGGTCATCGACGCTGACGAGCAGCGCCCTGTCTTCAACGATTTCCACTAGTTTGCTCCTAGTCTGTTACTTCGGGCGTTTGCGCTCTCGTGCGCTAACCTCCGACACGAGGTTGCCTTTACTATCACGCTTGAACGAGCGGTTCTTAGTCTTCGGCTCTACCCGCAGGCCGTCGCCGTTGTTGCCACCCTTATCAAACGCGCGGACGTGAGCGACATCCATGCCGTCGCCCTTCTTAACCTTGCCTTCCTTCGCAAGCTTCGCTCGGGCGGCGTTGCGCTTGGCCCGGTTCCGCTTCTGCACCAGCGTACCTTGATACTTCTCGTATTCCGCTTTGTAATCCCTAGCCACCCTCTACCTCCTTCGTCTCAAAGTACGGAGCCATCAGGGTGACGATGCGCCCCGTGGCAAGTGACTTCCCTTCTACCAAATCTGGCCACCTTTTGCTCGGCCCAATTATATGGGTAAGGTAGTA
>Ga0164293_10000766_pt1 | contig 26494 bp, 24 predicted proteins | sample GEODES118metaG_FD_111487 | JGI IMG/M metagenome (GOLD analysis project Ga0164293, IMG submission 111487) | Eutrophic lake water microbial communities from Lake Mendota, Wisconsin, USA - GEODES118 metaG | ecosystem: Environmental > Aquatic > Freshwater > Lake | place: USA: Lake Mendota...
TAAAGGTGATGGGTGGACTTAATAGTGGCTATTATAGCTATGGGGCCACAGTTGATCTCGCTTTCATGAAATTGACAGCTGGTTTTTATGGTCTTGAGTTAGGAACTAACTATAAACAGACTCAAAGTGACCGATTTGTTATCTACTTGTCCTTATTTGACTTTTCATTCGACGCCTAATTTTTTATCCTAATCTCAGCACACACCACCACGGATTGGAGGACTATTTTGAATAAAACGTTCATTCTGGACACCAACGTTCTTTTATTAGATCCCTTGGCCATCAATAAATTTGGTCCAAACAACAAAGTTTTTGTCCCCTTAACAGTCATTGAAGAACTCGACAGATTCAAAAAAGATCAAAACGAAAATGGGCGAAATGCTCGTTACTTCTCTCGTTTGATTGATGGATTTCGTTCTGAGGGCTCCCTGTTTAAAGGAATTAAACTTGAGCATGGTGGCACTCTGCAAGTGAGTGTTACTAAGGAGTACAGCGGAAATGCTGGAGCTGGTCTTAAGTTAGATCTGAATGATAATATCATTCTTGCCTCTGCCCTAAATCTTAAGGAAGCAGGTGAAAACGTCACGTTGATTACAAAAGATATTAATCTTAGGATTAAATCTGATGCTGTTAATATTCATGCTGAAGATTATGAAACGACTGATGTCACGGTAGATGAACTCTACTCAGGCCAGAGAAATGTCCCTTTTGATTTAGAAAAGATAGAAGAATTTGAAAAAGAAAGATTCCTTCGTTTAGCACCCAACGAAATTCCCGGAATTTATCCTAATGAATATCTCATCCTTGTGGATAAGAATAATCCATTTAAAAAAGTATTAGGCCGCTTCCATGCAAAGAAAGGTGGAATTGTTCCATTGATTAAGCCTAAAGAGGGTGTCTGGGGAATTCATCCAAAAAATATTGAGCAGCAATTTGCGTTGGATGCTCTTTTAAATAACGAAATTAATCTCGTTTCCTTGGTCGGAAAGGCCGGTACTGGGAAAACACTTTTAGCGATTGCAGCAGGGCTTGAATGTGCGATCACTAAGCAAAATTATTCACGGGTTCTTGTATCAAGACCCATTGTTCCTATGGGACGAGATCTTGGTTTCTTACCGGGTGATATTAATGAAAAGCTTGGTCCATGGATGCAGCCTATTTTTGATAATATTGATTTTCTTTTCGGTAATCAACGCGCTCGAAATGAAATGACCACTTGGGATGAACTCATTAATCAAGGTCTACTTCACGTTGAACCATTGACCTACATCAGAGGACGCTCACTTCCTCAGCAATATATGATCGTGGATGAATCTCAAAACCTTACTCCGCACGAAATTAAAACAATTATTACTCGGGCTGGTGAGGGGACAAAAATCGTTCTCACAGGAGATTCAGAACAGATTGATAACCCTTACCTTGATTCATTAAATAACGGATTGGTTTATACCATTGATAAACTTAAAGGTGAGGAGATCGTTGCACACGTGAAATTACAAGTGGGTGAACGTTCACCTTTATCTGAGATTGCTTCGAAATTATTATGATGAAAAAAAGTTATCAGCGTAGACATTTAAGGGCCCCTTTTAGGGAAAATGTGCTCTACGCTGATAGTCATTTTGTTCTAAAAGCAAAAGCACTCAATATTTCTGAAGGTGGTATGCTCATTGATGAGTTACCGAGTTTTCCTTCGAATGATAAAGTTCCTCTTTTGCTGTCCCTACCGCAATTACCTTCTCTTAAAAATTTTAATTTATTAAAGATGCAGACTTTCTCAAAAGAACTTTTTCCAAGACATATTATAAGAGTTCAGGCGAAACTTGCTCGACGTGAGCAGCTTTCTCAAAATTTAGATAATCTTTTTAGATCAAAATTTGGCCTAGAGTTTACTCGTATTAGTTCGATTGATCAGAAGTATATTGAAGAGTATGTAGGGACTTGTTCCTCGAATCTCGTTTATCTCCAAACTCTTATTGATTCTTTCAATACAGACGAAGAAACAAAAATTAGAGTGAGAACTCTAGCGAAGATTCTTGGATATGATAATTTAGATAAAATATCACAACTTCGATCGCAGGTTAGTTCTGATTATCGAAGTCTTCAATGGCTATAGTTCATAATCAAGATCAAGTCTTAAAATTCCGCATTTTTGTGGAATAGGAAGCTCATCAAAATGTTTTGGTTGAAATTTTACAATTCGGCATTCTTTTTTCTTATATTTAGATGGTTTTAAGTTAACGAACTTTTGATCCTTCTCATCCTCTGTACCGTAATTGCAGTCAACGATGACTCGCATGAGAAACTCATCTGTGCTTTTATTTTTAACGTCGATTTCATATCTTTCAAAATAATATGACCAGTACCCAACAAAATTTGGAATTTTAAAATATTTTGTTTCGAGAACACTTGGTATGAAGCCAATTTCTTCTGGGTTGAATTGAATATTCTCTTTTAAGTATTTTACACCTTCAATATTTCCATAAACGCAAAGAGCTTCCTTAGAAGTGAGTTCTAGGAAAGAAACATGATCTAAATGACTTATTGATTTAAATGTTTCATCTAAGACAAACGCCGGATTTTTTTTAAATCCAAAACGATAAGGGTCACAAGAGGCAAGAATTAAAAGTGCTGAAATCAGTACAAAAAATTTCATGTATCAATTCTCCATTGAATCGTTGGAAGAATTATGAACCTATTTTGAATTTTGTGATGAACACTTGAAAAAATTACATGCAGTGATCACAAAGTCCTTTAGGGAAAATTTAGAGTAATGAATTTGCCATGATACTGGCCTACGATTAAGATCGCCGAGACTTTAATTGAGGATAAGAAGTTGGCCATGAGAGTACCAAAAGAGTTAAAAATCAGATACTTGCAGCGACGAACACGAGAAATACCAGAACTCATGTATTCGATTGATAATGGAGATTTTAGTTTCGCGGAAAGGGTCGGGCATCAATTAAAAGGCAATGCTGTAACCTTTGAAATTCCTCAAATTGCCTATATTGGTCTCGAAATGGAGAGGGCCGCCCAAAAGAAGGACTTAGATAAGTTAAGGGCCCTCATTCATAAATTGCAGGCAAGTCTAGATTCCGTTAGAGGTCACTGGTTAGGAGATCATTTAAAAAATGAATAAAATAAAGATTAATAAAAGAAAGCTGAATCACTCTATCCTTAAAGATGAGTCATTTAAAAAGTGTATAAGGTCGTTCTTAGGAGAAGGGTTAGTGGATCGCAACGAAAAAAAAATCCCTGGCACTTCAATTTCTAATATTAAAAATTTTGTAAAATCATTTAACTAACCAATATGATAAAAAATCAGGGTTCCGATCTAAATGCTCTCGTTTTACTAGAGTCATCGAATGATTTTGAAGTATTGGAAAGTTTTTTTTCTTTTCGCTGTTATAAAATTGTTCTTCACCATGTTTCAAAAATTGAAATGCTTAGTCTTGAATTTCATCGTTCTTGGGATCTCATCATTTCAGATTATTATTTTTATCAAAAGAATCCGGAACATATTTTAGGTTTAATCACGAAATCTTATCCAAAAACACCATTTATTCTTTTCTCTGAAATTTCTGATGACGTGGCCCTAAGGTTAAAGCTTGAAAGATTATCGGCTGGGATAAGAAGGACAAAAAGAATAGAACAAAAGCGAACAGATCTCTCTACTGCGGAACAATTAATGGCAATCGTCTCGCATGATATAAAAAATCCAATTAGCGCCATTCAGCTTGAAGCTCAAATCCTTCTTAGAGTTTCAGCTCGCTCACCAAAATCAGAGCTTTCGGATGAAGTAAGAATTCAAGCGAATCGAATCCTTAAAACGACTGAACGGATGAAAATACTTATTTCAGATTTACTAGACAGGGATAAATCAGTTCATTCATTATCAGATCTTCATAAAAAGACATTTCAGGCCAATTTATTGGTTCAAGAAGTTTTAGATGGGTTGGCACCATTAATACAAAATAAAAATATTTCCGTTTATAACCTCGTTTCTGAAAATATTTTAATAAATGTTGATAAAAATAAAATATATCAAGTTTTTGCAAATTTAATTGGTAACTCAATTAAATTTTCTCCTGATGGAGGTATCATTAAAATATCTGTGATCGAAGATCCTTCGTTTTTCATTTTTTCAGTTGAAGATAATGGCCCTGGATTAAGTGAAGATGATGTCTTAAACGTATTTGAAAAATATTGGACTGGTCATAATGGTTCAACTGAAGGATCAGGACTTGGATTATTTATTTGTAAAACCATTGTTGAGTCACATGGTGGATTTATTACTGTAAAAAACCTTCCTACGAGAGGGGTGTGTTTTCTTTTTTCAATACCTAAAAAAGTAAATACTGAAACCCCTTTCTTGCCAGTCATTTCAAAGGGAGAGAATCTTAAACGAAAAATTATTTACGTTGTTGATGATGATGATGATCTTAGAGAAGTGATAAGCTGGGCATTATCCAAAGAAGGTTATGACGTTTTTTCATTCCATTCTCCGCATGAAGCCTTGAATGCCCTTTCAGAAAAAATTAAAATTCCGGAACTAATCATTCTGGACTTCAATATGGAAGGAATTGATGGAGCTCAATTCATTATAGAAAAAGAAAAGTTTAATGATCTCTCAAATTGTCCCATTATTTTGATTTCGGCTTCTCCTAAAGCTCTGCTGACTAAATTGTCGCCCCCAGTCCCTCATCATATTATGACTAAACCCATCGATCTTGATAAATTATTGGGAACAGTTCAAATGATGTTTTGTTCTAGTGACTTCTCGCCTCGGGGGCCATTGATCTCAAAATCCAAGCGTTCTTCTCATGGGCCTCCATCCGAGACACGATAATACCTAGGCTCACTTCATCTTCAGCTTCGTCGCAAACTTGAATACAATTTCTTGCCGTGAAGAGAATCGTTTCATTTGCCAAAATGAGGTTATGGATCATTTCGTCTGAATTTGGAATTGCATTTTCTTCTTTGATGGAGGTTAGTTTTGAGAACGCAACAAAGGAAGCGGGCGTATATTCCCCTAGGGCCCTAATTCTCTCAGCAATGACATCGATGGCTTTTGAAATATCTGTATACTGTTCTTCAAAAAGTGAATGCAAAGGCTGAAACATTTTACCCGTTACATTCCAATGATAATTCTGAGTTTTTAAATAGAGAACATAGCTGTCAGCAAGGAGTTTAGACAGGCTTTGACAGACCTGTTTTCGCATTTTTTCTTCAATTCCAATATTGATGGATGATTGGATGAATTGATGATTAATCTTATTGGCCATGCTTCCTCCTCATCATTATTTAAGGTCAACGAAGAGTAAGCAATATACTGGCCACAAGATCTGATCGAAGTTGTTAGATCAATTTGAGAGTTTCACTTGATAGAGTTTCAAAATTTTTTTTCACTGGCCCCTGAGCGCGAGAATTGATTTCGGTGAGAATCATTCGCCCTTTGCTAAAAAAGTCTTTTCCATAAACGTCATCGGAGAATTCCTTTAAAAGAGAATTAACTTCAATTTCAAGTTGTGAGTTACCTAAGGTTTTCAAATAACGACCATAGGACTCCTCACATCTTTGAATCTCTTTTAATTCTTTGAACTCACCTAGATTAATAACACTCATTTATTCCCCTCAATTTTTTGGTCCAGAACATCATGCTCATGACCACACCAACGTGAACTTCAAACCTGAGGCCAAATTCTCAGTCGCAGGTTTCGTTTTTTCTTAATGAGAGGCTTTTATAAAAGTGCAGGCGATTTAAAAAGGGCTTATGAAGATTCTATGTGCCTCTTTGTAAAGATTACTGACTGAGAGGTGGAGAAATAGTGAATAATTTACTTTATTTAGGTCGTTTTCGGAGTGACGTTTTGCGTCTAACTAACAAAAAGGGGAGCAAAATTGCTCCCCCAAATAGTCACCGAACAAATTTGTCAGGATTATGCGTTCTTTTTGAACCAAGATTTTGATCCTTGAGGATCTGGCTTCATGGAATCAGCACCTTTTTTCCAGTTCGCTGGGCAAACTTCGCCCGACTTCGCTGTAAATTGGTAAGCCTCAACAAGACGAAGAGTCTCCTCAACGTTTCTACCAACAGAAAGGTTGTTGATCGTTGAGTGCTGAATAACTCCTTGGTCATCAATGATGAATAGACCGCGAAGAGCAACACTGTCACCAACTAGAACTTCATAGTCGCGAGCGATTTTTTTATCCAAATCAGCTAGGATAGGGAATTTAACTTCACCAAGACCACCCTCATTACGAGGTTGCTTTGACCAAGCTAAGTGAGAGAAAAATGAGTCAACAGAACAAGCAATAAGTTCGCAGTTCATGGCCTTAAATTTATCTGCAGCATCAGAATAAGCAATGATTTCTGTTGGGCAAACGAATGTGAAATCTAAAGGGTAGAAGAAAAGAACTTTCCATTTACCTTTGTAGTCATCAAGAGAGATGTTTTTGTTTTGACCATTAACTAGGGCATCAGCCTTAAAATAGGGGGCTGGATTACCAACTAAACGTGCCATAAATGACTCCTTAAAGAGAGGTTTAAACCAATTTCAAAATTGAAAAGTGGACTTGAGAAATTTAGTCTTAAGTCAGAATAATTTCAAGACTTACTGTTTCTTCCCTTGCATATTGGACTTCTGTGCCCATCTTTTTTCTAAGCTCTTAAAGAGTTAAATTTAACCTCAAGAAATTTATGAATTTTCCGATAAGGTTGAACAAAGAAATCAACCATTCGGTTAAAAAAGGATCAAAATGGAATCGCCTAAGGGGTATATCCCTAATCCCATCGTCATTGAACAAACTGCTAGAGGCGAGCGACAGTACGATATTTACTCTCGATTACTCCTAGATAGGATTATTTTTCTAGGTACGGAAGTGAATGATACGGTTGCGAATTTACTAGTGGCACAGATGCTTTTCCTAGAGCAATCTGACCCAGAAGCACCGATTCATTTTTATATTAATTCTCCCGGAGGATCTGTTTACGCGGGTCTTGGTATTTACGATATTATGCAGCACGTGACATGTCCTGTTTATACCTATTGCGTTGGTCTAGCGGCTTCGATGGGATCTCTCCTTCTTCAAGCTGGAGAAGCGGGTCATCGATATTCTCTTCCACACTCTAGAATCATGATTCACCAGCCTCTCGGTGGAGCTCGTGGACAGGCAACTGATATTGAAATTCAGGCGAAAGAGATTTTAGATCTCAAAAAGCAACTGAATAACATTTACGTGAAGCATACTGGAAGAAAGTATGAAGAAGTAGAAAAGGCCTGTGATCGAGATAATTATTTAAATCCAGATAAGGCGAAAGAGTTCGGTCTTATCGATAATATCATTGTACCTAAAGGTAAAACGAAGAAAGCTTAATAAAAGGCGGATATGAGTAAAGATAAAGCAGCTGGAAATTACGGAAGTCTTAACTGTAATTTTTGTGGAAAGTCTCAAAAAGAAGTGAAAAAGCTTATCGCTGGTCCCGGAGTTTACATCTGCGACGAATGTATTGAGCTTTGCAATGACATTATTTATGAGGACTCAGTAAAAGCCGTTTCAAAAACAGCGACTGATAATGTGCCTAAGCCCCATGAAATCAAAGCGCACCTTGATCAATATGTGATTGGACAAGATCGAGCGAAGAAAATTATTTCTGTGGCCGTGCACAACCATTATAAAAGAATTTCTTATAAGGCCAATGCTCGTGAAGACGAAGTTGAACTCGCAAAATCGAACATTCTCTTAGCGGGCCCAACCGGTTCAGGTAAAACACTTATAGCCCAATCACTTGCGAAGTTTTTGAATGTTCCATTTGCTATCGCAGATGCAACAACTTTAACTGAAGCTGGTTACGTGGGTGAGGACGTTGAGAACGTCATTCTGTCTTTACTCCAAAATTGTGACTTCGACGTTGAGCGAGCTCAGCGTGGAATTGTTTACGTGGATGAAATCGATAAGATTGCCCGTAAATCTGAAAACCCATCAATTACGAGAGATGTTTCTGGTGAAGGTGTTCAGCAAGCCCTTCTAAAGTTAGTTGAGGGATCTGTCGCTAACGTTCCTCCTAAAGGCGGAAGAAAGCATCCTCAGCAAGAGTACATACAAGTTGATACGAGAAATATTCTTTTTATCTGTGCCGGCGCCTTTGTTGGTCTTGATAAAATTATTGAGAAGCGAATGACGAAATCTAAGGCCGTGGGTCTTACTTCAAACGTTTCTGAGAAAAAAGAAAAATCTCACTTAGAAACACTTGGCGCAATTGAGCCTGAGGATCTTGTAAGATTTGGACTTATTCCAGAATTCATTGGGCGATTACCAGTGACTGCGATGCTAGAGGAACTTGACGAAGCTGCTCTTGTATCCATTTTGACTGAGCCAAAGAATGCCGTTGTTAAGCAGTATCAAAAATTGTTCGACTTCGATGGAATCGATCTGGAATTCACTGAGGATGCCATTAAAGAAGTTGCTAAAACGGCACTCAATAGAAAAACCGGTGCTCGCGGACTACGTGCTATCTTAGAGCAGGTGATGCTCGATGTGATGTACGATCTCCCAGCAAATGAGAAGGTCGCTAAATGTATCATTACTAAAGAAGCGATTATTGGTGCCGGAAAACCGATCTTAGAAGAAGGGGATAGGAAAAAAAGGCCAGAGTCGAAAGTAGCAGCTAAGTCCGGTAAAAAGATTGAGAATGCATCATAAGACCTTTAAAAGTCGTAAAAGCTAAATAAGTTCTAACTAATTATAATTGTTAAAATCAGTTGGGCCGGGAAAAAAACTCCCGGCCCTTTTTTTTGTATATTTGATTTTGATTTTCATGGGATAATAAGTTTGTGGAGACTTTATGAATGAAGTCTCCTTACTTTGAGACAGAAAGGCGCAGGAGGTGCTATGTCCGATAAGAAGTCTGAAGCTGTTAATAACTTCCCACTCCTTCCACTAAGAGATGTGATCATCTTCCCGCATATGGTTGTGCCATTGTTTGTGGGTCGTGAGAAATCTATTTCTGCGCTAGAAAAAGCTGCGAAGAATGGAAATGAACTATTTCTCGTGACTCAGAAAGATGCCTCAGTGCTGAACCCTGAGAGAGAAGACGTTTACGATATCGGTACAGTTGTGAGCATCATCCAAATGCTAAGACTTCCAGATAATACAGTAAAAGTTTTGATCGAGGGTAAGTACCGCGCAAAGATTAAGTCCTTCCGTTGTGAAGAAGATGGATATTACTCTGAAGTAGAGAAGTGTGGAGATATCATTGAATCAGAAGTTGAAGTCGAAGCTTCAATGAGATCAGTGAAGTCTGTTTTTGAGCAATACGTGAAGCTCAATAAAAGAATCCCACCTGAGCTTTTGATGAGTATCTCTTCTATTACAGATCCATCTAGACTTGCAGACATTATTGTTGCTCACCTCACGATGAAAATCCCTGAGAAGCAAGAAATCCTAAATGCAGTTAACGTTGATACGAGACTTCAGCTTCTTCTTGAAAAAATGCAGGGTGAAATTGAAATTATTAATGTTGAGAAGAGAATCCGTTCTCGTGTGAAAACACAAATGGAAAAATCTCAGAAAGAGTACTACCTGAATGAGCAAATGAACGCTATTCAGAAAGAACTTGGTAACAAAGATGAAAAATCTGATGTTGCTGAGATGGAAGAAAAGCTTAAAGCGAAGAAAATGCCTGAAGATGCTCGTGAAAAAGCATATAAGGAGCTTCGTAAGTTAAAGTCCATGTCTCCTATGTCTGCGGAAGCAGCAGTTGTTCGTAACTATATCGACTGGATGATTTCTCTTCCTTGGGATGAGTATACTCAGGATGATCACTCAGTTTCGAAAGCTAAGGAGATCCTAGACAACGATCATTACGGTCTTAACGATGTTAAAGAGCGTATTGTTGAATACCTTGCGGTTCGTGCTCTCGTGAAGGACGATGCTAAGGGAACACTTTTGTGTCTTGCTGGTCCTCCAGGAGTAGGTAAGACATCTATCGCGAAATCACTTGCTGAATCTCTAGGAAGAAAATTCGTTAGGATTTCTCTAGGTGGAGTTCGTGATGAAGCTGAGATTCGTGGTCACCGCCGTACTTATGTCGGTGCGATGCCTGGTAAGATTATCCACGCTCTTAAAAAAGCTGGGACATCAAATCCAGTAATCCTTCTTGATGAGATTGATAAAATGAGCTCTGACTTCCGTGGAGATCCAGGAGCAGCGATGCTTGAGGTCTTGGATCCGGGCCAGAATAAAACATTTGGCGATCACTATATTGAGTGTGAGTACGATTTATCAAAAGTGATGTTCATTATGACGGCGAACGATCTTGGAGCAATCCCAGGTCCACTTCGTGACCGTATGGAAATCATCCATATTGCTGGTTATACGCCTGATGAAAAAATGCAAATTGCGAAGAAGTATCTTCTTCCAAAAGCATGGGAATCTCATGGTCTAAAAAATTATCCAGTAACTGTGACAGATAAGACTTTTACTCAAATTGTTCGTGGTTACACTAAAGAAGCTGGAGTTCGTGAACTTGAGCGTCTTATGAACACGATTGCTCGTAAAACAGCGACTGAAGTTGTAACTGAAGATATTAAAGAGGGAAGAAAGTTTTCTGTAACTGAGAAAAACCTTGAAAAATATCTAGGTCCATTAAAGTTCGACAGGACAGGAATTGAAGAGCAGCCTCAGGTTGGTCTTGTTAATGGTCTTGCTTGGACTTCAGTTGGTGGTGAACTTCTTAATATTGAAGTTGTGACTGTTCCAGGAAATGGAAAAATCCAAGTGACTGGTAACCTAAAAGATGTCATGAGAGAGTCTGCTTCAGCGGCACTTTCGTATGTTCGCTCAATCTCAAACCGTTTGGGTGTTGATCACGAGTGGTATACAAAGAATGATATCCATATCCACGTTCCAGATGGTGCCACTCCAAAAGATGGTCCTTCTGCGGGGATCACAATGGCAACAGCTTTAACTTCAGCTATTGCTAACATTCCTGTTCGTCAGGACGTTGCGATGACTGGTGAGATCTCTCTTCGTGGGCGAGTCCTTCCGATTGGTGGTTTAAAGGAGAAAATCCTAGCTGCTAAACAAGCTGGAATTACGACTGTAATCATCCCTAAGAAGAATGAGAAAGATATCGTTAAGATCCCTGATGAGATCAAAAACGGCATCGAGATTAGAGCTGTTACAGAGGCCGAAGAAGTACTTCGTGTGGCCCTTAACCTAACTAAACCTGAAGAATTTATGAAGGCCCGTGCCCTTAAAGTTCTTGATGGTGAAGCGAATTTAGAAGTTGCTAACTAATTCCTTATTTTTAATAGGCCCGGTTTAACCGGGCCTTTTTTTTTGGAAAAAATATGAACTGTCCTAAATGCTCCAATCAACTTAAGCCCTTTAATTTAGAAAGCGATCTTTATTTTGACCGCTGCGACTCTTGTAAAGGAATGTGGCTAGAAAAAGGCGAGCTTGCGAAAACGATGGGAGAAAAAGAAGATTTTCCTGAACCGGAAAGACTAAAAACAGGCCCCCGAAGTTCCATCAAGTGCCCTAAATGCCAAGATATCAACATGATTGAATTTACAGTTTCAACAAAATCCAAAGTGATATTAGAGACTTGCACCCGATGTCAGGGTGTTTGGTTAGATTCAAAAGAAATGGCGAAGATTAAATCTCTTCTAAAAGATCAAAGAATTGAGATGAAAAAAAAGAAATTAGGCTCAATGTAAGTATTACACTCCCTCATCTACCAAAAAAAATTTCGGTTACTATTCTTCAAAATTCATTTTGGAGAAGTTATGAACCAGACCTCATTCAGTCTAAAAGTTTCTGTCCTCACTTCACTTCTTATATCTGGACAAATCTTAGCTCAAAATCTACCCGATGAAATTAATCACACTCAATATCTAAAAATCTATCAAGATTTGGAGCAAGTTTTAAATCAAAAGATGTCTGAATTTAATCAACTCTCAGAGTTACGGCAAAGTATTCTCAAAAGTATTGCCCAGATGGAAAAGGATCAAAACGAAATTCCAGCACGAAATAGTGAATTAAGAAGGATTATTGATAACAAGAGATCTGAAATTGCGAAACTTGATTCAGAGATACAAGGCCTTGAGGGAATTCTTGCAAAAATAATTGAGGATCTTCGAAGAATGGAGAATATCATTTCTCAACTTCAAAGAGATATTAATTCTGAGTCCAATAGAAACATGCAAATACAAACAAGCCTGAATCAGGCTTCTCAGGAGCTTTCTCAAATTAATTCCAGGCTTCAGAGAGAAATCAGGGAAGAAAATGAATCCGTTCAGGCCATAAATCGACTTGTCGGTGAGACGAATGCCTCTATTCAAAGAAGAGATGAAATTGGAAGAGAGAGAGGTCAGGCCATAAGAAATGCGGAGTCATTTAAAACGGAAATAATTCAAGTTAAAAATAATATTTCTCAAAACCAAACGAACCTTACAAATAAAAAGACCCAGTTAAATCTCAGCCAGACAAAACTGAATCAGATTAAAGGGGAGCTAAGTACTGAAGAATCAAAACTCGCCCAAATCGATACGACGCTTGCACCCAAGAAAGAGAAGCTTAATAAACTAAAAGCTGATTTAGCACGAGTTTCTCCGGATATTGCTCGTCTACTTAATGAAAATAAATCTCTAGAGCAAAAAATTTCAATGAATGAGACGAGAATTAATTCGTTAAATGTAAACCCTATGATCACTCGTCGTGATTTCTTAGAAAATGAAATATCTTCTGTGAAAAATCAAATCAAGGTTAATACTGAAACTCAAACGGCCCTTGAGGAAAAGATTGAACCAGTGATGGATGAAATCAGAAATTTAAATCTTAAAATGCAGCAGGCATTGAGAGATCGTAATCTTCCAGAAGCTGCAAGACTAAAGAATCAAATCGATGAATTATTGAAATCAACGGAATCAGATCGAAATCAAATCAATCGACTTCAAAAAGAGTCGGAGCATTTGGCAAAGTCAATTGGTGCAAGGCAAGGAGAGATCAACAGTCTCAATGCTTCAATAGCAAATGCTGAAGCACAGATAATTAATCTTCGTAATGAAATTGAATCATCAAAAGTTAAAATATCTGAAAATGAAAAGAAAATAGTTGAGCTATCAAGCGCAAATACTGAATTATCGCAGCAAATTGCTGTGCTCGATGCAGAGATCAAAGACATTGAATCACAAAGATATCCAACGGCGCAAAAGGTAGCTGCTCTCAAACAACAAGAAATCCAAATTTCTGGAGAAATAAGTGCCATCAACCTTGAGATGAAAAAGTTAGAAACGGAAATTCAAAAGCTCACACTAAGAGTGAGTGAAATGGAAAAGTTTATTTTGGATTTACCAGAAAATCTAAGACGGATGGATGCTCATGTTCGTCAGCTGGGACAAAAAATTTCGGAACTTCGAAATCAGATTGATAGAGAAGAGAGATTACTCGTTAGAATTCGCCAAAACCGAATGAGTCTTGAGGTTGAAGCCGCGAGATCTCAATCAATCCTTAATCAAATTAATCGAGATCTGAATGATTCAGAGAGATTGTTATCGAATTTAAGATTAAGACTTAATGAGGAAGGATCTAATAGAGATGCTTTGATGAGATACAATCAAGACTCAATGAATAAATTAGGAAACTTGAAAACGATAAAATCTCGTCAAGAAAATGAAGTCACAGATGCCTCAAATGAAATAAGAATTAATGAGCAAGATCTTGCAACGATTCAGTCTTCTCTTCCTAAACTCAGAGCTGATTTAGAAAATATTAATCCTAAGCTTTCTGCAGCAGAGAGGGCCAGGAACTTAGCACAAACGAATGCCGATGCGGCCAATAGTAAGTATCTTTCAAGGCTCACTCTTTTCCAAAAATACCTTAGTGAAGCCCATTCGCTAGGTTCAGAGAGTGCACTTATTGGAACTCAAGATGGTCTAAAGTCAGGCAAAATTGATGCCTCGGTTAGAGCAAAAAAACTTGGTTCTGAAAATGCTTCGACTCATGCGAAATGGGACGCTTTAAGAAGAGGGTACGTTCGTGGTGAAATTTCGGGATTTAAATCGGGCTATGATATTGGCCTGTCATCTTCGAGAGATTCTTCTCGTGGTGAAGAAGAGGGAAGAATTGCGGGAGCACGTAGGGCCAAAGACTATGCCAATATGGTTGTGAAGCCAGAAAAATATCATAGTGAATTTGAAAGAAGACTTAGAGAGGATGAAACCAATCTTAAAAAGGTACTTCTCTCAAAAATGATTAAACAGGATCTTACATTAATTTCGTCTGTATCTCGGGATTTTTCCAATGATATTCCTGAGCTTTCAGCGGAAGAAGTGAAAGAAGCCTCATTGATTGTAACGAGTTTAGATGCTCTTATCTCTCAATCAGAGATAGAGATTCGCGAAGTTATTGATCAAAGAAATAAATTAAATGAACCAAAGAATGTTTATCAAACTCCTGCACCTGGGGAAAATGCGAATAATGTTAACTGCTCTGGTGTTTACAAAGGTGTGAAAGAGTTTATTAATGCATGTAAAGAGTCTTATCAAAGTCGTTATGATTCACTTTACAAGCTTTCACATGAAGATTCATTTACTAAAAACTATGCTTCAAATTTTCAGGAACAAGTGAGAAATGTTTATCAAAATGAACTCTCACGTCTTTATCCAGTTTACCTTAGGGAGGCATCTAAAATCGCCGAGGAAGCAGGAATCTCATCAGGAAAAAAAGACATTTATCAACAAAGCTTTAACCGTGCTGAATTGAGTGCCTATGCACTTGCTCTTCCAGGTGAGACAAGCCGTGTAGAAGTCGAAGCGAATCAATTAGTACAAGATCACTTGAACCAGAATGCAGCTCTTACTTTGAAGGCAAAGCCGAAGCTCATAGCTAATGGATCATTTGGAATCTCACCGGGAGTCAATGCAAACTTAAATCTTTCCCTAAAGAATATTGGTCTAAAAACTTCGAGTGGAGAAAGTTTAATTAAGATTACTGAAATGAGTCCTTCAGTTTCGCTTGATAGAAAAGAGGCCCCTCTACCGAGTGTAGCTCCAAGATCTAATGTTGAAGCAGATTTATTAAGAGTTAAAGTGAGTGATGATGCCCTTCCTGGTTCTCAGATCGTTCTTGCTGGGGAAGTTATTCACCCTGGAAATCATTATGCTGCGAGTAGAGTAGAGACATTTAGAATTGAGACTGTTTTGAAAATTAATCCTGAGGTTGAGTCATATTTTGAGCTTGATTCTACTCCAAAAGTCTCTGGACTATTTGGAACAAAAAAACATGATATCAACTTAAAGATCAAGCCAAAGTTTTCTGGAGTTGATCAAGGTTATGAGTTCTCACTTGAAGAGGTTGGAACTCAGGTCGTTTCGATAGTGTCATTACCAAATAAAAGCGAAGTCCTTGGAAGGAATGTAGAAAAGAAAGTTCGCTTTACTTACAAATTGGATAAAACAGCAAGAGGCAAGACTATTATCCTTAAATTGATAATCAGAAATAATGGACAAGTTGTCTCTCAATCGAATCTAGAAATTAGGCCAGAATAACCCTTTGGGGTCCGAAAGTTTTCATTTTTGGGCCCCAAATTATCGTTGACATAGATGCTCCAAATCCCTAATATGAACGCTCTAAATCGACATGTGGGCGTTTAGCTCAGCTGGGAGAGCGCTACCCTTACAAGGTAGATGTCGGGGGTTCGATCCCCTCAACGCCCACCATATTTCCACATGTTAAACGGCTCCCTCCATAAATTATTGTCTCCTTGTTTTAAAATTTTCTTAATATTATTTTGCGACAAATTTTCTAAGTTATTAAATCTATTGATCTTGATGGCGCTGAATTTCTGAGCTCTGGTGGAATGTCCTTTATAATCCCTTGAGTCGCAAATGAAACGTTGTTTAAACAAAAATTTGGCTTCAAATGAAAAGAGTCCTTATCGTTATTGAAGATGAAATAGATATTTTGGATTCCATCAAGGAATGGATGGAGAAGGCACACTTTGAGGTGATCGGATTTACATCAGGCGAGGACTTTCTTTTAGATAAAAGGTCACCGGAAAAGTGCGTTTATCTTATCGATTGGAACTTACCTGGAGTGAATGGTTTAGAGATCATAAGATCAATTAGGACAAAAGATAAAATTTCGCCCATCTTTATTCTTTCTGCAAATCAACGGGATGATCAAATTTTAGAGGGATTAAAGAGTGGTGCCGACGACTACATCACTAAACCCTTTCGATACGAGCAACTCAAAATAAAAATCACGAACGCGCTAAATAAAATGGATGTTTTGCATGCCAATCTAATGAACGTGGGGCTCAAATTCATTCCTGAGGCGCATTCAGTAATGAAGGATGGGGTGACTGTGCATTTTACGGCGAGAGAATTTATTATATTTGAATATCTCTACAATAAAAAGAATGTCGTTACGAGAGAAGAGTTAATCGATCAATTCCACAAAGATCTCAAGATGACGTCTAGAAATATAGACGTACATGTCTTTTCTCTAAGGAAAAAGATCAACAAGATAAATCTTGTGATTGAAACCGTTTGGGGTTCTGGTTACAAGCTGAACTCTTAAAAGAGCATTCTAAATTCAACTTCAAACCTTCCCATGTTTGGAACATTCCTTCCGGCAATCGTTTTAACCAGATTCACATTGACCTGCGCCGGTAGAAGAAATTGTTTTTTTAGAAATGGTGTAATGGAGGAAAAAGTTGTGGTTAGTTGTACCTGATGTTCAAGCTTATCAGAATTGTAAGCTAAGTATTCATTCGCAACGCCATACTTTGAATCATACTCGGCTTGCTTTTCATACATAAAGGTATAACTAGGAGTAAAAGAGACCCAATCATTTAGATTATATCTAGAATTTAGGGCCCAGCGTACTCTGTCTCCATATTTTACATTAAACTCACCTGATTGATCTGAGAGTTTAAAGTCTCGTTGAGTTGGTACACGAAGAGTTTTTGTCGTTGGGGCTTGATAAGTATAGCGAAAGATCGTTCCGAAACTTAATTTATCATTTACAACATAACCTGATGCCGCTTCTCCGAAAAAATCAAATTGTCCGTCTCCAAAGCCAATATCTTGAAGAATATCTGGATCATCTTGACGTCCCGTCGGAAGAACAACCCCAGGATAGAGCAATAATCCTGTCACCCCTTTATCAATAACTTTCGCCATGAATCCCGTTTCCATGTCACCAAAACCCTTTCCGTACCAGTCTCCAATGGGTTTATAGTCATAATAATTGGTGACCACAGATTGGATTGTTCCCTCATTAGCATCAATCATTTGTCTTAAATTTTCTGCAACTATCGTATTTTGCGCTCCACCGTTTTGTTCTAGTAGTCTAGCAACATCTTCATAAGTGTTACCTGATGTTCTACTCATTCTCGCTCTCACTGTGGCATTGTAATAGGCGATTTCACCATAGAACATAACTCTGTCTGTAATACCATAGCCAAATCCAGTTCCTTGAACGTTAAACTGGGCATCGGCATCTACCTTATATTCACCTACAACTAATCTGTTATAAGCATTTGGATCCAAATTGGGAGCAATAAGATTTCCAGTCATCTCATTGAAGGTAGAAGCATCCACTCTAAAGCTTGCCCCGAGGGAGCTTTCCATTCCAGACTGGTTAAAATTTTTAGTGATTTTAGAAGTCGTGATGTTCCTCGTTCCGACAATCCGGACTCCTTTAGGAAGAACTTTCCAAACTTGGGCGCAAACAGTCGATGTTGCACTTAAGAGAAGAAAACTTGCGAGTAATTTCATACTTAAAACCCTTTTGGCCAATTTCTAGCAATTTTACGCGATAACGCGGAGTGTTTGAACTTATTACAGGCAGGTATGTAAAAAGGTAAATGACCCTGTTAGGATTTTTTGCAAAGCGTATAATAGGCTGAAATTTCAATAAATCCTTGTGTTTAGGAGTTAATTTTGGATAAGAGTTTTTTGTTTATAACTGTTGTGACCCTATTTTTAGCTGGATGTGGTCAGAAGAGTGCCATAAAAAATGCAGTTGAGGCCAAAACTCTGGCGTCTGCCTACGGAGACGGGGAACACGTCATTAGAAATCTCACTTTTCCTTTATCAGATAGTGCACTCGCGTTTAAAACTCCGCTACCGGGTATCGGCCCAATCGCTGGAGGTATTTTAAAGTTTGTGGGAAATGTTTTTGCTGCCAATACAAATATGGGCAAGCTTCAAATGTCTTATACTCAGCCAATCCCTGAGTTGCCTGAGGAGCTGAGCTCTGTCAGGCTCAAGAGATTCTTTTTTTACATGAAACCAGAAAACAAGGAAAAACGATTTAGAAACTGGTGGAACGTCGTGATCTTGGGAAAAGGCCACGTGACTTTCGACTTTTTAGATAAGCTAGCAGTGAGAATGCAAGCTGTAGGCATAAAAGATCCAGATACCTATGTTCCAACTCTTGAAACTAAAGATTATGATAAGAATGAAATGAAGTCTCTCATGGAGATTTTTCAGCCAGAATACAAGCCTGATGTCATTGATACTGAAAAAGCAGATAGCTTAGTCCTTCTTCGATATTACAAAAAGCAAAAGCTAACAGATACTGCTCTTAGTAAGTACGGCCAAATTCACATCATGGAAACGGTTGAGCCACAAAAGACAAAATACTTTCTTAGGGATCATCCAAAACTTCAGGGCTACATTAAACGTATTCTCATCCTTGATAACTCTCTTTTGATTGAGCTTGAAAAAGATCCAATTGCTGAAGAGGGATTCAATGCTATTTTATCTGAGGAAGCTCAAGAACTTGAAGATCTGAAAGTGACTTACATCGATACTTGTACTCCTCGTTCATGTCTTGAACTAAAAGTTCCCGACATCAATTTAGTTCCAATAACTAAAAAAGCGAATGGTTTAAAGCTAGATGCCGTCATACATGCTGGTAAAGTTCCAGAGTCATTTAAATTAAAAGGATTTGTTGAGTTTGAAGTAAAAGTTAAAACGCCTAAGGGAGTTTAATTAGGTGTAGTTAACATCAATCTCAATGGCCCATTTCGTACCCTCGTCTTTAAGGAATTGCTTCACTGTTGCTACAGGATAAATAATTCCTATGACACTGACTTTGGTTTTGAGCATATCGATCTTGCAGTTATTCATACACACAAAATCACCCGAATAGGCTTCAAATGTCTTTATGGGGGTTCGGTTAGCGAACTCGGAATAAAAACTAAAAAAATCTACTATTTTCTCTTTTAATTTTGCCTCTAGTTGATCCTGTGATTCTTTTTGGAGATTATAGGTAAAGAGAGATGTATTTCTGGATTTACCATTAAATGATAATTTAATCACTCCACTTGATCTAATCTTGAGGGTATTTTGAAAACATACTGGGCAATACATTTTATTATTATAAAGGGAATCTCATGAATAATGAATACCGAGACATTATTTCTTTTGATGGAACACTTCTACGATGTTTAATTCGTGAGACCGGAAGTTCCAAATGGTTGATCGTGACACATGGTCTTGGCGAACATCTTGGTCGACATGAGCACCTACTAAAACTTTTTTCAGCTAACTACAATATTGCTATTTACGATTTAAGAGGCCACGGAAAAAGTGGGGGAAAAAGGGCATGGGTCGAAGACTTTAATTTCTTTTTAAAAGATCTTCAGTCAATTATTGATTATTTTAGGAAAGAATTCAGTATGACTAGCTACACTCTCTTCGGTCACTCGATGGGAGGACTCATTACAGCTGCTTACATGCAAAACTTTGCTGCAAAAGATTTTTATCCAGAAAAAGTATTTTTAAGTTCGCCTGCGGTTGCTGGCCCGGGAGTTATGGGTCAAGCTTTTAGTCTATCTCCTAAATTTCTATTTGATATTCTCTTAAGCTGTCCAACAGTACCTCTACAAGGTATTTTGGATTTAAAGCGTCTCTCTCATGACAGAAGAGTGTATGAAAGTTATGTGAAAGATGAGCTCTGCCAATTGAAAATTCATTCAAAATTATTTTTTGAGGTTTTAAAAACGAGTCGTAATGTGTTCTCCAGACCTCTAAGAATTGAGTGTCCTTTATTTGTTTCTATTGGCACCGAGGACGTTTTAGTTCACCCGGGGATACTCATTAATTATTTCACTAAAGTTGAAAAAAATGCGCAATTAAAAATCATCGAACACGGCTATCATGAGCTTCACAATGAAATAGAAAAATATCGTAAGCCTTACCTGAATTTTTTAAGACACTCCCTCACTGGTCTTAGTTTTGACGAGTGATCTCAATCTTGCCACTCTTTGAAATGCCGGTGGATGAGAGTGGTAAAAATGAGAAAAAAGCTTATCAGTCACAACAGGACTGGCGTTTTGCTGGTAAAGTTTTAAAAGCCCAGAGATTAGATCTTCTGCTTCGGTCTCACGAGCAGCATATTCGTCCGCTTCAAATTCTTTTTTTCTCGATAGCCAAGATTCTATCGGAGTAAACCAAAAAGTATAAACAGGAACGGCCTTCATAAAAATAAGAAAAAGAACAGCTGGCGAGAGCGCACGGATAAAATGCCCTGAAAAAAACCAGTTTTGAACTGACACTTGTCCCATAATCCAAAATCCGACAAGCGATAAAAGAAGAGACAAAAGAAGAGATTTGGGGATATGTTTAAGTTTCATATGACCAAGTTCATGTGCCAGGATTGCGAAAATCTCCTTGTTGCTTAAATCTTTCAGTAACGTATCAAAAAAGACCACTCTTTTATTTTTTCCTAGGCCAGTAAAGTAGGCATTACCATGAGAGCTTCTTTTAGAGGCATCCATAACGAAAACTTCTTTTGCATTAAAGCCTGCATTCTGAACAAGTCGATTTATTCCTTCTTTTAGCTCATGTGAATCAAGAGGACTAAATTTGTTGAAAAGAGGAGCAATAAAGGTAGGGTAGATCCAGATAAGTAGAAATTGAAATCCTGTTAAAAGTCCGAAAGCAACGAACCACCACGATTTCCCAAGAGAGGTAAAGATAAGAAGAAGAGCGTACAGAAGAGGAATACCGATAAGTGCACCCAGCACCAACCCTTTAAGGCGATCAGTGATATAAAGTTTTGGTGTGGTTCGGTTAAATCCAAATTGTTCTTCGAGAAAGAAGGTTGAATAAATTGACCAAGGCAAGTTAATAATGGTCTGAATAAGAATAAAGAGAAGAAGGAATGAGAGCTCTTTCATGAGATCTGTAAAAGGGGAAACAAGATAAAGTTTTTCTAAACCTCTAAAGGGAAACCAGTAAAAAAATAAAATAGCTTCCCACATAAGCTTCCATTGTCCTAATTGTAATTTTGCGGAAGCATATTGTATCGCTTTTTGATGATCATCAATCGAAATGATATTCTTAAACTCGTCGGGAACAATCGATCGGTTATCGTGAAGAGTAGTCAGCTGACGTCGATAGAGGTATATTTCAAAGAGATGGTTGATAACAATTAAACAAAGAAAAAGCACTTGAGTGTAGTAGCTGAAAAGGTTTTCCATAATGGTCCTAGTTAAAACATTTTATGCTCATAACGAACTAAGAAATTTTAGTTACGCCATCACTGATCAAGACAGTGGATTCACTTGGGTGATCGATCCTTATGATTCCTCTGTTTTCAAAGATTATATCCAAAAAAATGGATTAGTCTTGAAAGGAATTTTAAATACTCATCAACATCATGATCACATACGGGGAAATTCAGGACTCATTGAAGCATTTGGCACTTCAGTACAAAACTTTCGTAACAAGCAAACGATTGATCTCGGCCATCATCATTCAATAGAGGTCATGGATACACCTGGTCACACAAAAGATCATCAGGTCTTTATTTGGAAACAACGAGAAATAACCACTTCCGTTTTTTCTGGCGATTCTTTATTTAATGCAGGTGTAGGGAACTGTCATGGCGGCGGAGATGTTTCTCAGCTATACGACTCCACTTGTTTACTAAAACAATTAGATGATTCGACTCTTCTGTACCCTGGCCATGATTATCGATTAAAAAATTTGAGTTTTGCTCAGTCTCTAGAGCCTGAAAATAAATTAATTTCAGAAAAGTTGAAAGAATTAGATGAGTTTCAGTCTGAAAATTTACCACCGGTTACGCTAAGAGAGGAAAAATTGGTGAACCCATTCTTAAGGCTTAGTTCTAAAGAAATTAGACAAAAGGTATTAGTTGAGACTTTAGGTCTATCCGAAAACAATGTATCTGATAGAGAATTGTTTAAATATTTAAGACTCATGAGAGATCAATGGTAAAAAAGGAAGAATTATGGCGAAAGCAACAAAGAAAGTAGCAACAAAAAAAGTTACAAAGAAGGCCCCAAAAAAAGTTGCTAAAAAAGTAACAAAAAAAGTAACCAAAAAAGCTCCAGCGAAAACGAAGGCGGCACCTAAGAAGCTTTCTCCGAAGGTCGCTAAGCTTAAAGTGGGTGATTCGGCGCCAGATTTTACGCTTCAAGATCAGAATGGGAAATCTGTTTCTCTTCATGATTTCAAAGGGAAGAAAGTAGTCGTGTATTTTTATCCAAAGGCCATGACTCCAGGATGTACTGTTCAGGCATGTGAAATTAGGAACTCTGAATCCAAACTCAAAACTGCTCAAATTGTTGTTTTAGGAATCAGTGCGGATCCAGTTAAATCATTGAAAAAGTTTGAAGAAAAGGAAAAGCTAAACTTCACTCTTCTTTCTGATCCTGAAAAAAAAGTGATTCAATCCTACGGTGCTTGGGGACTTAAAAAGTTCATGGGCCGTGAGTTTGAGGGAATTCTAAGGCAGAGTTTTTTAATCGATAGTGAAGGTAAAATTGTCCATATAATGGAGAAGGTAGATACCAAAACTCATCATGATGACATTTTAAGTTTTTTTAAGCATCACTAATGATTTCTTCTTTAAGAACATCCAGACGGATCTCCGTCTGGAGTCTTTCAATAAGTGCATTTAAATTTTCTTTCGCCTCAATTGGACATCTCACTTCGATATCTCGATAGGAGCCTTTGAGTGATTCGTCCGCGGTAGAGTAATAGCAAAGTCCCTCATTAGATTCGAAGGTAAAGTAGACGAAGAAAGCATCGTCCTTAGGGACTCTTAAGAGTAGAAAGTAGAGTAGTTTTGTCTGTTGATAGGTCTGCGACATAGATTCCTTGACTAAGAAAGATAAGGAATTAAGATATAAGATAAGGAAAGTCAAAAAATTTAAGAAGTTATGTCACGGAGGACGCTTTGAAACATAGTTTGATACCTTTTGCGTCACTTTTAATCCTAAGCTCATGTTCAGGTTTATCTCGATCTGGTGGAGCTCTAGATGAATCTTCTTCAAATTCGAAAACTGTTTCACGCGCGCAGTATGATCAGCTTCTTGTAAAGTACGAAGAGTTATCTAAAAAATACGAACAGCTTAAAGAGAAACCAAACTCTTCTAGTGAAGGTCTCGTTGATGAGCTACAAAATGGTCAGTCTGAAAACTTTGCTCAATCGGTTACTAACTCTGAAGCTGAGACCGTCAATCTTTTCCCAGAAAGTCAAAAACCACAAGATGCAGTGGCGATTAAGGTCCCTCAAGATGTAAATTCTCAGTTAAGTTTGTTTCGTAGAGGACTGGCCTTAAAATCGTCTAATCAGAGTGAAGCGACTAAAATTTTTCAACAACTTGAAACCCATGGTATTGCACCTGTAAAAGTAAGAGCTAAGTATCAAATAGGCTCTATGCTCCTTGAAAAGGGTCAGTACGATTTAGCGCTCCAAGTGTTTGAAGATATCATCAATAAGCATTCTGAATCCGGTGTTGTTTTAGATGCTCTTCAAGGAGCAGTTGTCGCGTCCGAGAAACTTGGTGTTTTGAATAAAAAAGAACAATATTCGTCCATGTTGAATGATGTGTTTGGATCTGGACAGGGGATCTAGTGAAGAAAGAGACTAAGATTCTAATCTTTTTAACTTTATTATTGGCAAATACCACAAGGGTCATTGCTCAGTCTGAAGTTAGTGACAAGGATCTTCAAAAACTCCTAGAGGAAGAAGCCGCTACTTCAAATGAAGTTTCTGAAGTTTCGGAAACTCCTTCTTCGCCAGAGCCATCGGAAGAATCTCCGTCAAAATCTACATCAGCAGAAACGAATGATAGCGAACCTGTTTCTGAGACTCCTTCTTCAGAAACAGTCGATCTTAATAGCCTAGAGTCTAGCGAAAACGAACCAGTTAGTGAAACAGTTGAGGCATCAGATGAAGCATCATCTGAATCAAAAGTTGAAGAAGCACCCTCAGATGTCGTCTTTGGTGATAAAGAAGAGGGGAAGTTCGTACCTTCTAAGCCTGGGGATGATCTCGAGTCAATTAAAGCGGATATTGGTCAAGAGGGAGCTCCAACAGAAACTGCGAAAAAAGATGAGGCGACACAAACACCAACTGTCGTTACTGAAAAAAAATCAGAAGAACCAGCTGTATTTGATGTCGGTAGAGAGGAGAGAGAACTTCTCTCACTAGCACAAAATATACAAGGGCAAATTACTGATCCTGAGTGGAACGAGGTTGCAACGGCAACAAAAGTGGATACTTATACTGTCGTAAAAGATGATTGGCTTTTTAAAATTTCAAAAAGAATTTTTGGCTCTGGTTACTACTACCCAAAAATATGGTCTCTTAACTCCTTCATAACAAATCCTCATTTTATTGAACCCGGAATGGTATTGTCATTTACCACTGGGAGTTCTTCCCAAGCTCCTGAGGTTAAGTTAGGTGCTTTTACTCAAGATGAATTAGGTGCAGCGCCGGGATCAATAGGTAATTCTAATCCATCGGATCTATCAAATTTTGGTGAGGGAAGTAGGCCAGAATGGTTAGATGAAAAAAAGAAACTTGAAAATCAGGGAATCTACTTCCAATACGCTTCAGAAGAAACGATGGATGACCTCATGCAGGCCGGTGAACAGGCCCTGAACCGAGAGTATGAAAGTTACGAGCCACCTAAGACTGACTTTGATGTCATTCTTCCAAATCAATATGACTCTCTCGGATTTGATAAAGACTCAAGAATTCTCTACTCCTTTAAAGAAGGTTTTTACCTTAGTACTTTTTTATCTACGAATATTGTTCAAGATTTTGGTTCAATAACAAATGGCCCTGATGAGAATATCTTTTTTACAAAACTAGATACTGCCTATGTTGAATTTGACGATACTCTTAATATTCTTCCAGGTGATAAATACTCGGTTTATTCCTCAGGTGGAAAAGTTAAGCATGAAAATTCTGACAGAGAGGGGTACAAGTACTCTATCGTTGGACATATTAAAGTCATTAAAAAAATCCGAAACAAATGGGAAGTTGAATTCATTGAAGTTTCTGGAACTCCTCAGCGCGGTGACAGAGTAACCGCATACACTCCTAAAATTGAAAGAATCACGAGAACCTATAATTCTCGTTTGATTGAAGCAGGAATTCTTGCTGGATATGAGCCTGGAAAACGACTCTTAAGTTTCGGAGATGTTCTGTATCTTGATCGAGGCCGAGCAGACGGAGTTGAAATGGGTAATGTCTTTGAAGTATACGGTTTCAAAGATAGGGCCTTAGCAAAAAACATCACTGATCAGCCAACTTATAAAATTGGTGAAGTAACGGTGATTACCTTAACCGATAATTTTGCAACCGCACTCGTTTCTAAATCGATAAAAGATTTTTATGTCGGAGAGATTGCACTCACAAAAACTAAGGAGAGTTATCTTCGCGAGCAAAATGCGAGGATGGCAAAACCTTCGGAACAAAAAGAAATGGTTGGGGGCAAAGCTCTTGAGGAGCTTGATGTTGAGCTCAATTTAGAAAATCTCAATGACGATCTACTTAAGCAAGCAGACAAAATACAACTCACTGAAGACGAACTGGCAGAACTAGAAAGGCAAGAACGTGAAAAATCTGTCATTCGAGAATCAGAGAAAGATCTTAAGGCCCTAGAGCGCCTAGAAAATGAAATAGAACAGGCAGAAACAATCCTTAACGATGCTAAGTTAGATGAAGATAAGCTTCTTGAGCAGCAGAATCTCAATGATATTGAGAAGAAAAATCAGGGTATTGATCAAGATTCATTAGATGAAATCGAGGAAAACTTAGGTAAGCGTTATATCGATGAGGATATTAATTCTAAAGATAACCCATTTGGCCTAACAGAGTTTGATGTCGAGGAAATTGACGAGTTATTGAACACTGAGAAAAAAGAATAATTGATATTTTTCCAGGGAATCAATAGGGAAATGTGGCCAAAAACCTTGATTTTGGTTAATCTCTTTTGTACGCACCCTTAGCTCAGCTGGATAGAGTAGTTGGCTTCGAACCAATTGGTCGGGAGTTCGAATCTCTCAGGGTGCGCCACTTCAAAGATTACCATCAGGCTCTCTTTTTTATATCTTCCTTGGTCATTATTTCATTAAACAAATTTGTCATAAGGCCAGATAAAAAATTCTAAATCCGAGGCGAAATTTTTAACGGGCAACCGGTCAAGCTA
>Ga0164293_10000767_pt1 | contig 26488 bp, 23 predicted proteins | sample GEODES118metaG_FD_111487 | JGI IMG/M metagenome (GOLD analysis project Ga0164293, IMG submission 111487) | Eutrophic lake water microbial communities from Lake Mendota, Wisconsin, USA - GEODES118 metaG | ecosystem: Environmental > Aquatic > Freshwater > Lake | place: USA: Lake Mendota...
CTTTTTCGGTTGAAATGCAATTTGTTGCCGCGTATGGGGAAAATGCCCCGCCTCAAGTTCTGAAAATTTCCCAAGAAATGAACGTTCAAGTGCTAGACCTAAAAGCTGGAGAGGTTGGAACAGCAACTTTTTTGGTTAAAGATGGACAAACGATAAATATTGAAAGTGTGCTCGGATGTCGTACAGGTATTTCTTTTGACCCCGAAGGTCAAGATATTCGTGAGTTTTGTTACGGTTTGCGAGAACTAATTATCAGAACTGAAGATTAAACCAAGCCAGCAATGAGTTGCATTTGCAACTAGCTTGGTTCTGTGGCTTCTGAAGTACGTTGCAATCGAGGTATTGCTTTCAAGCCAGCTGCGGCAGCTTCTTTCATTGGCATGCTTACTTGGCTCTTTATAGGAACTAGTGATCTTGAAGAAATTTTGGTTGGTGGTAAGTCATTTGCTACTAGCTCGGATCCATCTCAGATTTTTTCCGGACCATTTTCGCAAGGAAAAAAAATATTGTTTGGTGTACCCGTTTATGACGGAACAATTGGACTTGGGTATCGGCTCCCTCTGCAGGACGGTATGACACATTCGCCACTGATTTTTTTTAGGTACATATTCACAGTCCAAACAATTCAGGTATTTTCAGTGCTGATATCGATGATCATCTCTTTGTATTTCGCAAATAAGGCAATAGATTCTTGGACAGAAAACAAAGATAAAAAGGCAAAGTTTTGGCAGTTTTTGATCTTTGACATCGCACTTCTTGGTCCGTCCGTTTCGTATCTTCTAATTGCAGAATGGTCAACCCAGGCAGTCCAGTATTTTGGTGCAGTCATGTTGATATCAGGATTTGTACATCTTGATTGGTACAAAGACACAAGCGTAAGTCCGCTGCTTTCAAGAACGATCCTTTTATCAATTACGTTTGGACTTTCATTTTTCTTGGTAGGGCACCCCGGGAATCTCCCTGCGTATTTTTTTGTTATTGCCGTTATCGGGATGAATGCAGTATTCAGAAATTTTCGATGGGCAAAGATTCGGCTACAAGTTGGCTTCTTGTTCTTATTGTCAACTGTGATAATTCTCCCAACGGTTCTAGATATCTATGTAGAAGGGAAGAGTCAACAGGGAACACGGATATTCGCAAAAAGTTGGTATGAGTCCGGATTAGACCTCCGCTTTGTTAAGCAAATTCTGGTTGGATCGCTATGGCCATTGCTCTCACCAATATTCGGGAGTTCAGACCTAATGGTGAAATCCGGCTACGACGGATTCTTTGGTTTGATTGGGGTGATTGGGCTATTTGTTTACAGTTTGTGTTTAAGTCGCTCAAATCCAGCGAAAAAACTTCTGATTGGAGTAAATCTTGCGATAGCTATTGGTGTTATCCAAATGCTGAATCCAATTTACATGGGCGATTTGCAGCCCTCAAGTTTGTGGCAGATCAGGGACCCAATTGTTGCTTCTAGTGTTATTGCAATCGCAATCGTCTTTGCGACAGTTAATCGATCAAACAGTTCATTTCGTGTAGTCAGAGTGATTACTAAAACTCTGGTTGTTGCGATGGCACTTAACTTCGCGTATGTTCCGATACTTAGCTATTCGCACTTTGTTGGCGAAGGAACTCAAAAACATGCATATCTAAATCAAATATCTCAATCAAGTGGTAAATGGAAAGCTATTTTAAACGCATCAGGAGTCAACACTGGAGAAAGGATCTATTTAGCTGACCAAACTTTGTTTAGAAATTCAGATTGGCATGGCTATCGCAATTTTTCTCAATTTTCAGGAATTGGTGTTGGATCCATTAATAGCTGGTCCAAAATTCGGAGTTCAAAAACATTGACAATTGGAGTTAACGGTGAAGATACAAAATTCCTTAGCATCACTGATAGTAGCCATGGTTGTAAACCTGCAGAAATACAATTTCTGAATGTTTCTCATGTTTTAGTAAAAAACGATGAATGTAGAGATGAGTACGATCGCGTGTTCGGAGTCAGCGGGTATGTGCGTAAAGCGCTTCCCAGTCCGAGCCAATGGCAAAAGATCGATCAGCTTTGGTTGTATTCATTGAAGGTTTTTCCGAGCACATATTTTGGTACAAAAGATCAGCATGGTTTCTCCAACTGCGCCGTGCTCTCAGAAACAGACTGCATTTCAAAACTAGGGATTATTCCATCTGTGAATCAAACAAGTGCACCAACATTTCAGCTTTGTGAAACTGGGTGTATAGCCAGCTTTAGCACTTCAGGTTTGAAATCTGGAACAAAAATTGTTTTGCCAATTGATTTTGATAAAACCATTCAAGTTAAGAGCGAAAAAACTGGACTTAATTTAAATACTGATTCCTATAACGGTTTCCTTTCAGTTGCTACGGATAGTACAAATATTGAGAATGATCAACTAAGAATCATCATTGAGCCCGACATCAGAATGAAAATCAACGCAGCTAGCCCTTGGGCACATTCTGTCCTACTATTTATCGCTGCAGTCTTTTATGGCGGCAAAATTATCAAAAAGACTTTTTTGTCCATGATCGAAGGGCTGCGAAGCAAAATTTGAGGAATTTTTTACTTGGAATTTTTGTTTTAGTCGTATTCCAAGTTGATCCATTAGGCGTGGAGCCCCTCCGCTTTATGGATTCAACATGTATTTCAAGGATTCGGAGGTCATTCGACCGAGCGTAGGCTGAGATGTAGAGGTTTGGCACAGGGGAAAACTCTGGCAGCTTCGGCAATATTTCATTCAGAATGTGCGCTCGGTAAATTCTGAGAGGGGTGTTGCCATCCTGGGGTAGCTTTCTGCTCCTCAAGTAGATGAGAATTCGTGTGATGGATGAGATGAGATTTCTGAAGAATGGATCTTCACGATTAACCCGAACTCCTTCTACAATGTCAAAGTTTGAGTGAGAAATTTCATCAACTGCTCGTCTAACGTCCTTTCCTCTGAATTGCCCGTCACCATCTATTGCGACAATTATCTCCGCTTTTGAGGAGAGTCCATATTTCAGCGCCAAGATGGTACTCGGGCCATGACCTAAATTTGTTTCGTTACGGTGTACATCGATTGAGGGGTAGAGCAGAGATAGCGCGCTAACTGTTTCAAAGGTGGAATCCGTCGAACAGTCATCAACAACTATGAACGATGGTTCGTAGAATTTTAACTCGGATGTTAATTCCACGATAAATTCCGTGATGCCCTCGCTCTCATTGAATGCCGGCATAACAACAGAAATCACAACCACACTTTACAAGTAATGAAAGTGAAAGATGTTTCAAGTAGCTTCAAACATCTGGACTACGGTGATCTCATGCAATTAGAAGTAGGAAAAGTTCGGCGATTCAAAAAATACACCTATTTTTTGGCCTTTTCTTCGGCATTATTAGTTTTTTGGATTTCATTTCCAAAGAATTTAAGCGGTGATGAAACCCTGTGGAATGAACTTGCTTTTCAAGCGACAAATAGTCGACTTTATGTCGATGTATTCGATCATAAAGATCCAGGATTTTTGTTTGCAATAATCTGGTCCTACAAACTATTTGGGCCAATGGGATTGCCTGTTATGTCATTCGTAACGAAGCTAGTAGTTTTTTTTCTTCCATCTATTTGGCTAATGCGGAAAAAAAAATATTTAGAGGCTATGAAAGTTTTGCTTGCAGCGCTCTTTTTGTTACTTCTACCAGGGATGAGAGAAGGTAGTCTCCCAATTACATTGACGAATTTTCTCATAATTGTTGCAGTCATAGCTGCTTTAGAGCACAGATTCTTCGCAAGTGGATTTATTGGAGCTTTAACACTCTTTGTAAAATTGTCGATTGCTCCAACATGGTTGCTGGCGATGGTTCTAAGTGCGTGCTTTTACAAGAGATATTCAACACAAGTTAAATATTTCTTGGCAGGTGCAAGTACTGCAATTGTTTTGATTTCGTTCCTGTTATGGCATGAAGGGATACTGCCGAAATGGTTTGATGTCATTAGATTTAATCAGAAATATTCATCTTCTGGACCGTCGGTGAGATTAGGCAAACCTGTAGATCATTTGGGACTTTTAAAGCATGATTTTGCTTTGTTAGATATGCCAACAAAGTATTTCATTTTGTTTCTTATCGTTTTCGTCATCATGTTTTGGATATCCAAAATGGTGACATTTTCACAATTGATTTTCAGACCACTAATACTCGTAATTGGTTTTGGATTAATCGGATCAATCCTGACTTTGGGATTCTCGTATATCTGGCTTCATCACGTTCAGGTTTTACTACCCTGGCTGATACTCGGTGCTTTTGTTGTCGTTACTGAACATAAAAGTAGATTTATCAAAACATATAGGTACGCGTTCCAAGTTTTCATGATTTCAGTGTTGGCCATGAGTGGTAACACGTTGAGAATTAGCAATGTTCAGATGACAGCTAATTTTGATGACCAACTTCCGATTCCTATTCAATGGAACAATGAACTGGTTAAAGGAATCACATATGGATATTTGAGTCAAAATACGGGATTTTTCGGATCACAATTGCCTAAAAACCTAGAACTGAATTGTCCAGACTTGGCGGCATTTCCATGGACTTCGTATCGGCTAAGCGCGCATGGCACTTGTTTGGCGGAAAGCGACTTTGTTTTTGCGCAAGAATTAGATTTCATTGGTCTTGATAGCAATAGTGGAGATGACGCAGTACTTTTCAATGCATGGGTGATGAGCCTTCATCATTCATTGGCAAAAAATTTTTGCGAAGTTACCCCCACAGTTGAACTCAGCAATCGCGGCTCAATAATTAGGCTTTTCGTCAATAGATCGCTCAAATCTGAGTGCGGTTAACGCTTATCTGCCGCGACATTCCAAGAAACAATGAGCCAAGCGGGAAACGCAAGGGCACCCATTAAATAGACAACGTTTGGTCCGATAGGTGAATTCCACCACCAGCCACCATTGAGCGACAAATTGAAGTACGTGTCGTTTAATTCATTATTTGGTCGCACAGCCCATTCCATGCGTGAAAACAGGGCTAGAGCATGGGTGATTGCTAGCAGAGAGATGAACATTGTGCGATGAGAAACCTTCAACAGAAAATCCTGATCGTGATCTGAAAGCGCTATTGAAAGACCGAGCATAACGGTGAGTAACTGCACCACGTACACGCCAGATGGGCCAATTTGCTCTGTCCAATTGAGCGTGACCTGGAACATTGCGAGAAACATAAATAGCGCTATTGCGATGACTGCGAATTTTTGAAGTTGGTTGGAATCTTTGAGGCTTCGAGAAAGAACATAAGTAAATAACATTACGCCGATGATGCCGATGAGATTTGGTCCAAGATCAACCAAGCGCACCCCTAGACCTAGACCATCAGCGATGTTTTCCGGAATATGAATAATCTGGAAGATAGTTTTTCCACTTGTGAAGGTAGAGCCGAAGTTGAATGTTGTGTACGAGGCAAGCCTTGGGAAAATCAAGCGAGCAACTATAAGTAGAGATGTTCCTCCGGCAGCGAACAAAATAAATGTTCGAATCGCAATTTTTTCTTCTTTAAGAAGATGAATAGACAGAATCAGCGCACTTGAAAATGCGACAAAAAGAGTTGCGTCCCATCTACTAGCAATGGCGAGAAAGACAGAAAAAGAATAAAGCGTCCATAGCTTTGCGGTCGGTTCGTGCTTTTTTCTTCGATCCAATGCAAGCATGAGGTATGCCCAGGAACTCATTCCCGATAAGTAGGCCCATGATCGCGGTGTCGTTTGGGACAAAGTAGAAATAACAATGGGTACTACTGTAAATGTCCAAGCAGAGACGACTGCTATACGCATTTTCTGTTTACCGAAGTGAATCAGTGACGCAAACATCAACGAAGCTAACAGTGATTGTAAAATTCTCATAAGGAGAACACTTAGTGTTACGCTTCCTGTAACAAACAGTCGCATAATAGGGTAGAAAAGACTTTTGGTGTCTGCGCTTGCTACTTCTTGTTTTCGTAAATTATCGGAAAGTAAACCATTAATCGAATCTGGAACGTTCGCACTAGTTCCATCGGCGCCATGAACATAGTTTTCACATATTCCTTCAGATTCACCCCAACCACACCAGATACTTGCTATATGAAACGTCGGGTCAAAACCATTATTTATGGGGGCACTAAAAGACCAGCAGGTAAGGCACACAAATAAAAGCAGAGGCGCAATCGAGAATCTTAAAAGAGTCAGCCTCATCTTTTACCGCTGTTCGTCTTGAAATTAACAAGCAGTCCAACAAATAGAATTAATCGCGTGAGGGGAAGTTCCCAAAGAGGACTTAATTGACGTGTAGCTCGTGACAGAGAACTACGTCTTACCGCACTTGCTTCCTTCACAGATCCTTGGCGACCGCCAACAGAAAGCGATTGAGCATGCCAGCGAAATGACGACACAGTTTGCGGAATAAATCTCATTCTCCCTACTTTTGCAAGTTTGATAAACAAATCGAGATCGAAGGCCCACTTTAAGGTGTTATCTAGTTCACCAACAGCCTGAAATGCAGAGCGCCGAAATAGTGAGCCCGGTTGAGGAATTAGTTGCGGCCCAAACTTCATTAATGTTTTCGCATATTTGCCTGATCTATTGACAAAAATTACAGAACCTCGCTCATCAATGTATTTGCACGAGCCATAAACGAAAACTACATCATCTTCTTTGTCAAGTACGTCTGATGTAGTGGAAAGTGCATCCGGTTCCAACAAATCATCGTCGCCAAGCCAACTGACGTATCGAAGATGATCTGGTGCAACTGAAATACCAAGATTGATGGCGGCTGCTAAACCGTTTCCAGTGTCTAGAACAATCTGATCGAAAAGAGTAGATGAGTATTGGTCTAGGATTGCTTGCGGATTTGGGGTGACAATCACAACGTAAGCATCACCCGCTTTACTTACTGACTCCAGACACTCTTGTAGGTACTGATTTCGTAGTCCTAGGGTTGGTACGATCAATCCAATGCAGCTTTTACTCAAAATGTCTAATCCTTCGAGGTGTCTTCAGCACAACCATGCCTTAGAAACAATAACTCGCATTTCACTCATTTTGTTGCAAGCCATTGCAAGCATGAGCTTGGCGCATATATTTTTCGACTTCTCTCTTGGTTTCGTATTTTGTGCAACTTCGATTTTTGCTCTTCTGGTTTTAACCCACAGCACTTTGGAAGCAATAAATGTGTTTGCCGTTTCGGTAGTTATATGTTCTGTATCAGTTGGTTTCAAACCAATTGCTCGACTATTTGAAGGTAATAGCCAAAACTATTTCCTCCTATATTTTTCAGTCGTAATTTTATTTACCATGTTTTTATTTCGTGAAATAAATACGCGAAAAAGAAGAGATTTATTTTGGCCTGATTTTATATCTCTCCTTGTATTGACTGTAATACCATTAAACTGGGTGGAAAGATCATTTTCATCTTCTCTATCCTTTATAGGGCAGTCTGAAGATAACGCTGAATGGTTGCAATATCTCGCCGGATCACTCAAGCGTGAAAACGGTGAAATTTTGGGACCGAGTATCCATCTAAATAGCATTCCGGGTTTGTCAGTAGTAAACACTTTGTTTCAAAGTCTTCAGAATCTGGCCACAAATCGCCAATTTACGCACTTGGATAATGTTCTAGTACTTGTACATAGTTATGGACTAATGCTTTCCCTGGTGGTCGCATCGTTTGCTGCGTTTACTGTGAGCGCATTGATCAGACGCAAGTGTGGTCCTGCGACAGTTCTTGCAACGACTGCGTTGATTTTGGTGATGATCTACGAGATTTGCGGAAGTATTCTCGCGTTTGGACATTATCCGTTCTTGATCTGTTTTTGGTTGATGTCATTGGGTTTGATGGTAAATGAAACCATTCCAGAATTGAAGCAGGAGAAAATTGCCTCTTTGTTAACGATTGTGCTGGTACTTGGAGCTGCCCTATTTTGGCAACATATAACGCCGGTTTCTGTGTTGATATCAATGATCTTGATATTCAACCCAAAAAATGGAAATGCTCTTGTTGGCTATATGAAAAGAGTATCTGCACGGAATCGGTTTATATACGTGGGTATGTTTGTTGCATTTAGCATTCCTCTCTATTCTTTCTTTTGGCCACAACTTCGACGCATTACCGAGTTCGACTATATAAAGAAAATGATCGTTATAGATGGCGGTGTCGCATCGGTATCCAATCTTTTTGGGTTCGCTGTGGTCATTGCGATAGTGCTAATAATCCTTGATAAAAAATCGATTTGGCCGAGGGTAAACATTGCCGCATATTTTTCAAGTTTTCTGATTTATCTTTTTGTAATCCAAATATTCTCAAAATCAATTGAGCCATACACATTTCATTATGCGTATCAAAAAGCGTATGTATTGTTTATTTTTTTGTTTATTTCGTGGGCCATCTTGTCAATCGTTTTAAACAACAAAGTTCGGTCAAATTATTTCGGGCCAGTTTTGATTTGCTTGATGCTCTTCGTGACGTTAGGCCATCAAGGGGAAATCGATGGCACATTTCGATATCCGAGGATCCTGCACAAAAGTCAAAGTGATTGGGCGACAGCAGCTTCAAGTGAAATTCTCAAGGATCCATCTAGAAGTGTTCTTTGCCTCAATACATCAGACGACTCAAAATTTACAGATATGAATGCGTATGAATGCAACAGAGTTCTGAATGGTCTGCAGGGAAATTCTGAAGACGTCAGATTCGACTCATGGTCACCCCTAGGAATATGGGCGAGCCCAATTGACGTCCTATTAGATTTGCCTGACTCGTTCTATAACGACGTCACATTCATCGTTCCAGATAGCCAAAGTCGCCAAAGAGGAGACGTGGTGATCCAGAAGGTGATAGAAAGTATCCCTTGGGAGATAGTAAAGGTTGTTGAGCTTCCGCAGCGGTGATCTGTGTTTGTTCCGAGAACCCGATTAGGTCTACTTAACTAACCCATTCACTTCTTAACTCTCGAAAATCAAGAAGAGACTTAATTATTTCGGATATTAATTTAGAATCAACGGAGTCCATTTTCTGATTTTGTGGTTTGGGGTTATTAATTGCGTTCAAAATTTCTGTAGCCCAAACATCTGGGTCCTGGTAGGGCACAATTTTTATGAGTGGATGTAACAAAACTGGGTCTGAGTGCACGCTACTGATAATGCTCGGTGTGCCCACCATGGCTGCTTCAAGTGGGGGCATATTTGACGGGCCCAACTGGCTCGGAAATACCAAGCAATGTGCGGTTTTCATCAAGTGAGTTAACTCCGAAGTTTCAACAAACCCAGTAAAAATGACTCGATCTATTATTCCTAACTGCAATGCGACATCCTTGACGTGTTGCAGGTTTCCCTTATCTCCGCCAGTTAGGACCAGTTTGCAGTCAGAGTTTTGATCGCAAACATTTTTAAATGCCTTCAATAGAAGGATGTGTCTCTTGTGTGGCCAGAATTGTGCAGGGTAAAGTATGAATTGCTTGTAGTTATTAGGGTGGCCGAGGTTAACACTTTCAAACTTGGCTATTGCAAGACCACCCACGATTATGCGTTCGGTTAGCAACCCGTAACATGCTTCTATTCTTTCTAAGGTCTGTTGAGTTTCGACCACCACCCGAAAGGATTTCGGAAGAACTTGTCTATAGAACAATTCTCGCTCTTCAAAGTGACGATCGCCGGTAATCTCGACAAATTCAGGTAAATCGCGGTGTCCTAAATCCCAAACAGTATTTATCATTGGTGTATCTACAAGATCTAAAGCAAGTGAGTTGGGTGAGAGAAAGTAGGCAAGAGACACTTCGTTCTTAATGAATGATCGCTCAATTTTTCCATGGCGTAGACCGATAGTTTTTAAAAGTTTGTAACCTTGCAGCGAGATGCGCAAACTTAGAAAAAACATTGTTACTAAACCAGTGTTGTAAGAAAATACTGACATGTTCGGGAAGCGCTTTTTGACTTCCGAAGCAAGGTTTTTAGGTGCATATAACACAAAGTCAAAATCAGGATTGTCTTGACTTTTGATTGCATCAACTACATTCGACTCATATCCAAATGCACCTCCGCCTTTTGGATCGGAAAGCAATATAAATGCAACTTTCATACGATTCATTTCTGCGTAAATGGTCGGAGCGCAGCCCATCCATACCAGTCACTGGCGGATAGCTTTCTGTTGGTGTTCATCCACGGTCCCGATCCAACAATCTGCATTCCACCTAACTTTGCCGCAAATTCTAATTCTTGAAGCGTATAGGCGCGCATTACATGCCTCTCAGAGAAATGCGAGTATTTACTTTCGCGTGCCTTTGAATCATTAACAAAAATATCCATATCGATAGAAACCATTCCAGAAAGACGGTCAAAAACCGGGCTACTTATTCGCTTTACGGTTAGTGAGGAATTTTCTTTGGTTGTAATTCTTGTTATAGGGGGGTCAATATCCCATGGAGGGCGGTGCCAAAAATCAAATACCGCCAAACCGTCGTGACTTAAATGGTCTCTCATCGTTTTAAATGCGCTGATCAGTTCGGTCTCAGTTGTTTGATAACTCATCACATGAAATAGTGAATAAATTAGGGAAAACTTTGTATTGGAGCGGAAATCGCCGATATTTGAAGAAAAGAATTGTGTATTTGGTATATCCCGATCAGCTGCGATTTCTAGCATTGAGTCGCTGATGTCGACACCAGTTTTCAGGATCGATGACGGGAAAATGCTTAAATGCTTTCCTGATCCACAGCCAAGATCAAGAACACTTGTCAATTTTTCTATTTCGGCATACCTGGTGAACAATGTTTGAACGAATTCAATTTCCTCTTTATATGGTTTGCCCTCGTTGAGCAAATCGTACGCAGACGCATAGAGTGGCGAAAAAGAGGTTTTCATCTAAATATCTTACGGACTTTGTCGATTACGTAGTCAATATCCGAGGCGTCGAGCCCAAGTCCATTCGGTATGTAGAAACCATTTTCTCCTAAATCTTCAGATTTTAGAAGTTGAGTCTGCTTGTTGAATCCAAATTTTTCTAGAACCGGTTGACGATGTAGTGGCCAGAAGAATGGTCTAGTTCCGATTCCCGAATTGGCGAGCTCAATCTGAAAGGCGTTTCGCTTACCTTTATTTCCACCTTTTAGAACTATCCCAAATACCCAATAATCATTGTGACTGTATTCTGTTTTTGGTAGCGGCAGCTGTATGTCTGGAATATCAGCAAAAGAATCGTTGTAGATAGCACCAATTTCACGGCGTCGCTTCAAAATTTGCTCAATTCGTTGAAGTTGGGAGCTCCCCAAGGCACATTGAAGAGAGGACATCCGAAGGTTCCAACCAAGGTCATAGTGAACGAATCTTTCATCCGGGCGAAACGTCAAGTTACGGAAATAGCGAATTTTTTCTGCCAATTTATCGTCATCAGTTACAACCATGCCTCCTTCCCCAGTCGTCAAATGTTTATTTGCATAAAAACTGTAAGTGCTTACGACTCCGAATGATCCACATCGCTGATTCCTGTAGGTAAGTCCGTGAGATTCTGCAGCATCTTCAATTATCAAAAGATTGTGTCGCTTAGCGATCTCAAGCAGTGGTTCCATGTCTACGGGCAAACCATAAGTATGTACTGCCATTATCGCCTTGGTGCGTGCGGTGATCATTTGCTCTACACGGTTAGTGTCAATGTTCCAAGTAAGTGGGTCAACATCGACAAAAACTGGACGAGCTCCGCAACGTAGGATTTGTGAAATACAAGAGATGATCGCAAACGATGGGACAATGATCTCATCTTCAGGCCCAAATCCCAGCGAATGAATCACGAGTTCAATTGCTGCTGTTCCATTGGTGACCGATACACCATGCTTTCGGCCAGAGAACTGAGCAAATTCATTTTCAAATTTTGCGACAATAGGACCTTCACCAGAAATCCACCCATCACGCAAAGCCTGACTCACTGCTTGAACGTCACTCTCGTCAATAAGCGGGCTATTTACTGGGACGTTCCTCATCGGCGGTCTGATCTATCAATCAGTCGTATTTCGTGAGCGGCAGGAGTGAAACGAGTTTTATCGCGACCTTCCGCATACGGCCCCTGCTTAATTTCAATCATGTCAGTGTTTTCCAGAACTTCAAAACCATGTCCACCAGTGTTAAGAAGCATTAGGTCACCTGCACCTAAAATCGCACTGGACACGTAGGTTCGATCGGATTCATAGAAATCAACTCTTATTCGGCCACTTCGCACATAAAGGACTTCTTGAGTTCCAATTAATTGTCGAGAAATTGGTTCGTGTATATGGGCCTGGATAACTTCGCCACTGGGCCGATTCATGTAAGCAATCTGCTGACCAAAAGTATCAGGGGTTAAAAAGTTAACGCCATTGGCAGAAAACTGGGACCGGACTATGAGGCCTAGTTGGTTTCCACTAGCTCCGTGAACCAAAATGATGTTTTCAGTGTTTTGAACCATAAGTATGTTTAAAAAACTACCACAAGCGAAAAACTCTAAAAATGACTCACGACTTGGTCATTTGCATGTAAATATACCCCTATAGGTATATTTCTACAATTTTATTGCTTCTACATATATTGACATTTGAGGATGAGTTGAATCAAACAACTCACTATTCCGCATCAGAGGGGAGGCTGACTGTCGATAACCCGATCTGTATGTAGTTTGAAATCCTGCTCGTTTCAAGAAATCAATAACTTTTTCATGTGACCACCATGAAACATGGTTTCCTGGCCGCGTTGGATCAAAAGTTGTGTAAGAACAAAGAACATCGAGCACCTTTGGGAATCCATGTTGGTCAATCAAATCGTAAATTTCATTTGCATCGAATTTTTTAGGGGAATCCGAAATATCATTTGGCGCCAATTGGCTTGCAAAGTGATGAAGCCACCGTTCTACTAGGGGAACTTCGGTAGCAGGTTTTCTAAATATGTGCTCAAAACTTCCTTTTTGCTGATGACTTCTATCCCAATAGAACCAATCTTCGTCGTTGTTCATTAATGCTCGAAAATCTGTTTCAGCGTCTGGCCCTGTTGTGATTCTGAATATCCCACCAGCCTTCAATGACCTAAATGCTTCATTAAAGAATTGTTGGACGAACTCGTCCTTAATGTGCTCAATTGTGTGACTGGTATAAATAACTTCTGCAGATGATGTCAAAATTGGCAGCGGTTCATTGGACATAAGGTCATGGTGGATTACAAGTTGGGAGTCTTGTTTATACCAAGATGAAATGAAATCAATATTTGTCCAGCATGGATGAAAAAAATCGGCTGCACCGATATTGTAAAAAGGTCGGTGTTCTAGATGGCTCTGAGAATAGGCCTTTTGGTAAATGCCCAAATTGAACGGCGATCTTTTAATCGAAATATTGAGGTGAAGTACATCGTAAAAGCGTTTGAGAATCTTACGTAGATTCCAAATTAGAAATTTGAGGATCCGAGTAAAGGTTTTGTAAAAACCATCCTCAGATAGCGACGTTGTTGAGGTCAGAAGTAATTTAGAAATTTTCATAATCTTCCTTCAGTCGATGACGAATGCCCCATCCTGATTGATAAGTCAAGTCTCAAAAAACATCGCGAACTTAGTGGTACAAAAACAGCAGTGCCAAGACAGGATACCGTTGATCAACAGTGGAGTATAAACTACTCTAACTAGTAGCGTTATTTGAACTAAATGGAGACGAAATGGATGCGTATTATGGGTTACCTGCAGAGGTTAAGTTCTGCAAATTGTGTGTAATTTCGAATCAACGTCCTAGTTCGACTGTTGAAGTTAAGCATAAGATTGATGAGAAGAAAGAGACAATAAATTTCGATAACAACGGAATTTGTGATGCCTGCAACTTTCAACAAACAAAATCAAGTGAGATTAACTGGAAAGATAGAGAGCTGAAGCTCGAGGAGCTTTGCGATCGGTATCGGAGGAAATCCGGCTACGACGTGATCATTCCAGGAAGCGGTGGAAAGGACAGCGCCTTCACCTCTCATATTCTAAAATATAAATACGGGATGCATCCACTCACCGTTACTTGGTCTCCACACCTCTACACTGAAATTGGTTGGAAGAATTTTCAGAACTGGATTCATGTTGGTGGACTTGACAACATCTTGTTTACACCAAATGGAAAGTTGCATCGCTATTTGACCAATTTGGCATTCAAAAATTTATTGCACCCTTTTCAGCCATTCATTATTGGACAAAGAATTGTTGGACCGTTGTTTGCCAAGCAATTCGGCGTTGAGTTGATTATGTATGGGGAAAATCAGGCAGAATATGGGAATAGTGTGATTGAAAACGAATCACCGAAAATGAACACAAAATTTTTTTCTGTTGAAGACCCATTGGAAATAAATTTAGGCGGTGTTTCAATTTCTGAATTGATTAGATCAACCGAATTCAAACTCAATGATTTCGCACCGTACATTCCACCAACTAAAAAAGAAATAGAACAAAGCGACATAGAAGTTCATTATCTTGGCTATTATCTGAAGTGGGATCCGCAGGAGTGTTTTTATTACGCGGCTGAAAATACCGGGTTTGAATCAAACGGTAGAAGGACCGAAGGGTCCTACTCAAAATACAGCAGCATAGACGACAAAATTGATCCTTTTCACTATTTCACGACATTAGTAAAATTTGGTTTGGGTAGAGCAAGTTATGATGCGGCTCAAGAAATCCGTAATGGAAAAATTACACGAGACGAGGGCATAAATCTTGTCCATTTATATGACGAAGAGTTTCCTGATCTCTATTTTGATGAATTTTTAAAATATATTTCATTTGAAAAGTCAAAATTTTTCGAAACTGTTGATACGTTTCGATCTCCTCATCTGTGGGTCAAGAATCGTGATTCGTGGCGATTGCGGAACCCTGTTTGGGAAAGTGGATCATCAAGTTGAGTTGCAAGAGGATCATTGCTCGTCTGGATATTAAGGGCGAAAATGTGATTAAAGGAATCCAAATGGAAGGCCTGAGGATTGTAGGTGATCCAAATGTCCTTGCAAACAAGTACTACGAATCAGCCGCAGATGAAATTGTTTTTATGGATACCGTCGCATCACTTTATCGACGAGAGAGTATTTTGAAAATTGTTGAAAAAGCTTCCGAGAATGTTTTCATTCCAATAACAGTTGGAGGCGGAATTCGAAGTATTGAAAATGCAAAGCAACTATTCTCCCGTGGTGCAGACAAAGTGGCAATTAACTCAGCTGCTGTTTCAAATCCAAGTCTTATAACAGAAATAGCGAGACATTTTGGAAGCCAAAGTGTTGTTGTCTCAATAGAAGCAAAACGAGTTGAGAATGGGTGGGAGGTGTTTATTAACAACGGCCGAGAACCAACAGGCATAGGTGTTGGCGACTGGATTCAAAAACTGAAAGGGCTAGGCGCTGGAGAGCTTATTCTGTCCTCGGTCGATCGCGATGGCACGAAGAAAGGCATGGACATTGAATTACTTAGAATGGTAAGAGATCGATGTCAATTACCGATCGTTGCTGCCAGCGGGGTTGGATCTCTAGATGATGTAGTCGAAGTTTTTGAACAGTGCGATGTAGAAGCAGTAGCTATTGGAACCGCACTTCATTCTGGAGCAATTCAAATTGCTGATATAAAAAATGCTATTCAGGTGAACGGCATGGAAGCAAGGTACCCGTGTTAATTCCTTCCATAGTGATTCTTGATTATGGCGTAGGCAACCTTCACAGTGTTTGGCACGCTTGCAAGCAATTCAGTGAAAACGTAACAGTTATTTCAGATTTCTCTGAATATAGTCCTGCTACACACATCGTACTACCTGGTGTAGGAGCATTCAATGTCGCAATCTCCGAAATACGAAAGCGTAGATTTGATGAACTTATTAATAGTTCGATTAAAGAACAAACACCGATTCTTGGTGTATGTATTGGAATGCATGTGTTAGCAAAAATTGGATTTGAAAATGGTGAGAACAGCGGACTAGGAATTTTCGATGCTGAAGTGAGGCACCTATCAGAACAAGCTGAGATTGACGAACAACGTATACCGCATATTGGATGGACTAAAGTTGAAACGACTAATAATGAATCGCAAGCCAATAATGACCTGGAAATTTCGGGGTATTTTTACTTTGCACATTCATTTGGATATGTCGACTTACCAAAACCATATATTTTGAGAGAGGCCGTAGTAGGAAAACTCCGCATACCTGCTGTCGTCAAATCTGGGAGTGTCACTGGTGTTCAATTTCATCCTGAAAAGAGTGGGGCAAATGGTCTTAGATTTTTAAGAAAATTCTTTGAAACGGGACGAAATAATAGTGAACAAAAAATCTCATAATGGTTTGGGTGGCCAAAGCGATCATCAATTAATTGAACTTTCGAAGAATCGAAGGGGTCGAAACGGCTTTTCTGTCTGGGCGACATGGGAATCTGAAAGAACAAGTTTTGGCAAAACATTTAGAAAACTCATCAAATATCCGCGATTTCTGCCGCTCTTTTTTAGTTCTGACCACTATGTCGACATGCTTACTTCGTATCGTGAAAACGAAGCAAACCCTTCCTACCCGTTATATCTCACATGGAATAAAGAGAAGTGCTCTAAGTTAAGAAATGATTACGGCGTCGATGCTATACATGTACGACACCCATGGATTTCATATAGAAATCGAAAATTCAGCGTCCGAAACAAGGAAGCTAATGGAACGCTTTTATTTTGGCCACATTCAAGCGAGCATTTAATTGTGCAACTTGATATGGAAAAGGTTAAACAAGTCCTATCAGGAATTCCTGAGAGGTATAAACCGATATCAATCTGTATTTCCGCTCATGACGTAAAGCTCGGCCTACTTCCAAATATAAGAACCCTGAATTATCCGATTTATACAGTTGGTAACGTCCAGGATCAAAGATTTGTTGACAGATTTTATACATTAGTCAATAACTTCCGGTTCTCTGCTGGTTTTTTCCCCGGCAGTCATATTTACTATCTGCATGAATTTGGTATTCCATATTTGGCTTTTGATTATTCGGTTGTAACAATGTCTTCTCATGGCAGCACCGCAATTGCAGATGGAGTTTTTGATCTATTGGCAAAGGATTACCCAGAGGAACATGAGCGAAAAATATTTGATGACTGGTATGCGAGAATGCGTGAATTTAGCGATGAGGTAAGTGAAGACCAAATGACGTTCGCATTGAAACAACTTGGGTTTGACTCTGACATTTCCGATATTGAACTCAGAAAGAAGGTTTACAAGCAGTTAGCTAAAAACTTTCGTTCAATTCCTAAGATGTATTTTTACACCGTTCTGCAAATTGTAAGAGATAAAAAAGGTTGAATAAAAAAGAATTCTGAATTGCAATTGGATCATTTCTCAATTGTTTTTTGGTACTCTTATTAGCGTTGGCGCAAAATTAGGTGCTAGTCGGAATGTCGGCTTCAACGGATTGATCTGGAATCATAAGTACTGGTAAAAACAGTATAAATCCAATGTTTCTGAAGATGAGAGACAGGTCTGTCCTCAAATAAAGAGGGCATTCAAGATCGGAACACCTATGATTGTTGTATGGTGGAAAGCAAATGTGTCGTTTGGATCACCGGACTTTCAGCAGCTGGTAAAACGACTTTAGGAGAAGCCTTAGTCGATAAAATAAAAGAGTATTCCGTTCCTGTGGTTTTTTTGGACGGTGATTCCTTGCGAAAAGCATTAGGAGAATTGTCGACACACAGCAGAGAGGATCGTCTTCGTTTAGCCTCAACTTATTCACGATTTTGTAAGTACCTAGCAGACCAGAATATTTTAGTTGTAATTGCAACTGTAGCCCTTTTTAGCGAAATTCATTCTTGGAATCGCAATAACCTCAGCAACTATTTGGAGGTTTTTCTTGACGTGCCTCTTGATGAATTAAAACGCAGAGACCCAAAGGGGTTGTATAAAAAGTTTCAAACGGGACAGCTAAAAAATATGGCGGGATTGGATCTTGATGTGGATTTCCCAAATTCACCACACCTTCATTTTAAATATGAGCAGCGCTTGAGTCCGAGTGAAATGGCAGAAATTATCATTCAGCACATGAAAAGTAAAAGTTACCTGATTTAGCAGGAGATGAACCATGAGTAAACCACTTGTATACGTAGGGATGAGCGCGGATCTGATCCATCCCGGCCACGTAAACATAATTAAAGTTGCAAGCTCATATGGCGACGTAATGGTAGGTCTGTTAACCGACAAAGCTATCGCTTCATACAAACGGTTACCGCTGATGAATTATGCGCAACGATTAACAGTGATTGAAAACCTGAAAGGAGTTACCCAAGTTGAGCCTCAGGAGACTCTCGACTACATTCCGAATTTACGTAGATTCAAACCAAAATATGTAGTGCATGGCGACGACTGGAAAACAGGAGTTCAGGCTGAAACTAGGCAAGCTGTTATTTCTGTTCTGTCTGAATGGGATGGTGAACTAATTGAGGTTCCCTATACAGTCGGCATATCATCATCAGCACTAAACTTGGCAAATAAGGAAATAGGCACCACTCCTGAAATTAGACTCAAACAGTTTTCAAGACTGCTGGCAGCAAAAAAACTGGTCCGAATTATTGAAGTTCACAGTGGTCTTACTGGAAGAATTGCCGAAACTGTATGGGCTTTGCGAAATTCAATAAGGTGTGAATTTGATGGGATGTGGGCCGGCAGTCTCACAGATGCAACCACGCGTGGACGTCCCGATATTGAATCAGTTGATTCAACATCGCGTATTTCCATGTTGAGCGATGTATTGGAGTCGACTACTAAACCAATTATATATGATGGCGATTCAGGTGGCAGGGAAGAACACTTCCCGTACATGGTGCGCAACTTAGAACGGCTAGGGGTTTCAGCTGTAATCATCGAAGACAAGGTTGGGTTGAAGAGAAATTCACTATATGGGCAAACTGTAAAACAGACTCAGGATTCAGCTGATCAATTTGCTAAAAAAATAGCCAGAGGCAAACACAGCCAAGTAACAGAGGATTTTTCGATCATTGCTCGAATCGAAAGTTTAATTGTTGGCGCTGGCTTAGCCGATGCATATCATCGCGCAGAAACTTACATAGGAGCTGGCGCAGATGGAATAATGATTCATTCTGCTTCGAGTTCACCGAATGAAATATATGAATTTGCAAGACATTACAAGAATAATATAAGCAATAAACCATTGGTGGTCGTTCCGTCTAGCTTTTACGTGGCAAATGAAAGCGAGCTAGAAGAATTTGGGGTCAATGTCGTAATTTATGCAAACCAACTTCTGCGAAGTGCGATACCAGCAATGATTGATTCTGCAAAATCAATTTTAGAAACAGGTAGTTCTCTAAATATCGAAAACAAGATTCTTCCAATTAAAGAAATTTTGAATCTATTCCCAGCAGAGGAATCTCAGTGAAATCAATCGATCTTCTCAATGCTTTTAAGAGGAGTGGCATAGATTTGGTAACAGGAGTTCCAGATTCTCTTCAAAAAGAGTTCTGCTCACTGGTTTCTTCTGAAGCATCAATGGTCAAACACGTCGCTGCGACAAATGAGGGATCGGCAATCGGGTTGGCGATAGGCCACCACATGGCGACGGGATCAGCGTCGCTGGTTTATATGCAAAATTCTGGTCTTGGCAATGCTTTCAATCCACTTATCTCATTAGCTCATTCAGCAATTTATAAGATACCGATGATTCTTATGATTGGATGGCGAGGAATGCCCGGTCGGAATGATGAACCTCAACATCAAACCCAGGGTGCAGCTACAGTCGCCATGCTTAATCTATTGGGAATTCCGTATTTGACGATCATGAGCGAAACACCGATTGTCAGCATTGAACAATTTATTGCTACTCACCTTAAAAACACTACAGGTCCGATTGCAATTTTAGTAACTCCGGATACGTTCGAGGCAGTAGTTGGTTTGTCACTGGCTCTCGACAAATCATTAATGACAAGAGAAGGCGCAGTTAGTACCATCTTAGAGAAAGCCAACGAACGATGTATTTTTGTCTCTACAACAGGGAAACTCTCTCGTGAATTGAATGAAGTCAGAGAAAAACAAGAAATAGCTAATCGCGATTTCATGACAGTTGGAGGCATGGGCCATGCGTCAGCTATCGCGCTTGGTATTGCAATCCAGCGGCCAGATACAACAGTAGTTTGCCTTGATGGCGACGGAGCGGCGTTGATGCATCTTGGGGCGATGGCAATGGTCGGTGAACTGAAACCACTAAATTTTGTCCACATTTTGTTCAACAATGGCGTACACGAATCAGTCGGTGGGCAACCAGTTGCCTCAAATTTAACGACATTTACAGATATTGCTTTGTCACTAAAGTATAAGACAAGCCTCACAATAAATACACAACAGGAATTAGATCAATTCATAGCTGATATCGATAAGTATGAAAAACCATGTTTTGCCGAAGTCCGAATAAACACCTACTCGAGGGAAAATTTGACGAGGCCTAAAAATACACCTGCTCAGAACAAAAAAGAATTCATGAAGTACATCAGCAGGGGCGATCAAGGATGACCAACTTTATTTCAGATTCGCAACCAGTCGTAATTGACGGGATTAATCTGTTTGGGAAATTGAGTAATTTAATTGAAAATGGAAAGGTTCTAGTTCTAACATCGCAATCGGTGTTTAGACACCCAAAATTTAATTTTATGTGTGAAGAATTATCACACTTAGAGTTATGCATTGAAAAACATGTCAAGCCAAATCCGACACCAGAAGACATTGATAACCTTTTTAATAAGTATCAAAAGTTTGAACCAAGAATCATTGTTGCATTTGGTGGGGGGAGCGTAATTGATTGTGGCAAAGTTCTCAAAGCACGTTTTGCAAACAGAAATGTCAGCTCTACTTCTCGATTAATTGAATTAGACTATTTGAGTCAAAGCGAGATTATGTTGGTAGCAATACCGACAACTGCTGGGACAGGATCTGAAGTCACGCAGTTTGCAACGATATGGACTGGTAATGGAGCAGGAAAAGATTCACTTGAATCCCTTACTATAAAACCTAACGTGGTGCTTTTAGATCCGGATTTAATTGGATCCGCATCAAGACAACAACTTCAAAATTCAGGGTTAGATGCAATATCACATTGTGTTGAAACTCTTTGGAATAGATTTAAGACCACTGATTCTGAGGAGTATGCAGTTTTTGGGCTTAGGAAACTATTAGATGCTTTACCAAATGTAATGACCGGTACAGGTACGAAGAGCGATTTCGAAAACCTTCAAAATGGAGCCCTTTATGCTGGAAGAGCAATTTCAGTTAATCGAACGGCTATTGCACATTCAATTTCCTATCCGCTGACAGCCTACTTGGGGGTGCCACACGGTCTTGCGTGTAGCTTTACCATACCGGCAATCTACAAAAATGTATATTTGAAATCCTCGAATGCAGAACACGCAAACGCAATTCTTGAGGAATCTGTTATTTATTTAGAGTCGCTAAATTTGGCGGAAGTGATATTAGGTTACGGCACAGCTGAAAAAATCAAAGAGGTAGGAAGTTCTGTATCCACCGAGAGCCGCAGCGGAAACTTCAAAGTAGACCCGTCCAATTTTAAAATCATAGATGTACTTGATTCAGCACTAGAAAAACGCCTTAACAAATAGATTAACTTATTCTCGGTAGTTTTATCAAGATATAAATGAAACGCGAGCCATTAATGGACGAAATTCCAATTAGGTAGAAAAGAAAATAGAGTGTCAAGTTCTGATTTTGCAATAAAAATGGAAAAACCAAAAGCGTATGAGTATTGTAAGTAAGCAAAATAGTATAGGCATTCGTAATAAATTTTGAACGAATTCGTTCTATATTGATCTTTGGATGCAGAGTGAATTTAACAGGATTAATTGAAATTTCGTAGTTCAATTTATCCGAAATTTGAATAGCGACCAGGCAGATCGCAATCACTGGCCATAGTGTTTTTGAAGAGTATTTCAGGCCGATGGAAATTAGTAAGATCGAAATTTTGACGAGATCACTCGTGTGGTCGTATCCAAAAGAGTGCTTTCTAACCTTATTTGATATTCGTGCTACTTGGCCATCAATGAGATCCAACAAAAGAGCGGAATACCATGCTGCGGCGATGTAGAGATAACCGTAATCATTTATTGTCAAATAACCAGCAAATCCGACTAAGAATAAGCCAGAAGTTGTAATCAAATTTGGTGACACATGTATTTTTGACAATAAATGAGCCATAGGAAACGTGAGTTTATACAGAAACCAAATTATAAAGTTTTCATCACTTCGGATTTTGATAATGGTTCTTTCTTTCTGAGAATCTGGTAACGCGTGCTGGTTATTCACCCAAGATCTCTCCGTTAGACAATGACGATAGTTCAATCATCTTTTTGAAACCTTCTGAGGATTGCGAAAGTTCACTGAAATTTCCAGAAGCAATAATTGATCCGTTCTCCAAATAAAAAATTACATCTGCCGTCTGAATAGTAGTGAGACGGTGCGCAACAGTGATCGTTGCCACATCTGGCTTGAGCGAAGTAAGCATCTCAACTAGCTGTGACTCCAAACCTGTATCCAGTGAACTTGTTGGCTCATCGAGAATGAGCAAATTAGATTTGTTATAAAGCGCTCGCGCAATGCCCAAGCGCTGGCGCTGACCTCCTGAAAGTAAAAGTTTTTTGGAATCCAGATTCAAATTTCTTTTTTCAAACTCTTCTACAAAACTCTGAAGTTGAGCTTTCTTGATAACTTCTAGAATTAGATCATCATCGATATCTAACGAGTTCCAGGACATCGCAATATTCTGCTTAATAGTTCCTAACATTATTGGGGTATCTTGAGGTACGTAGCCGAATCTAATTGGAAGAGTCGCAGCTGTAATTCGTTGACCAGACGTAGGTAGCAGTAGACCGACAATGATTTCTGTGAGAGTGGTTTTACCTGAACCCGAATCGCCAACAATTGCGTACTGCTTTCCCGAATCAATTTTGAGATCAATATCTGTGAGAGTTGGAATATCAGAGTCGGGAAATTTGAACGATACTTTTTTCAATTGAAGAAGAGTGCCAACTTCCAGACCAAGGGGATCTGTGACATCAACGTCATCTGATGCAGAATCTTCCTTAACTTGAAAAGATGATTTAGCAAGAGGATAAGATGTAAACAGGACCAGGACCAATCCCTGGATCTTGTTCACAATAGGCAGTAGTCGGAATCCAGCACCAGCGAAAATCGCTAGCGCAGGAATAACGGCAGTCGATCCTCCTTCAATATATGCGGCAACAAAAATTAACAAACATCCCAAAGCTAAAACAGCTTCCATAAAATATCTGGGTATGGATGAAAGAAATGCTGCAGTAGCCCGTGATTTTGCGAGGAGTTCACGAGAACTCACCAACGACTTTTGCATTGATGAAGAATGCGTGACTCTAAGAATTTTTCCGAACTGAAAAAAATCATCGAGTAGCGAATAAACCTTTCCAAACTCCTCAGCAACTATGACTCCAGATCGCGATGATCTTTTGGATAGAGCAAAATGCTGGGCTATGGATATCAGAGAAAAATAAATTCCAGTGACCGCCGCGGTTATCGGTGAAACCACGATTAATAAAGCAACTATTATTAATGCATTTATAGCTTCAGAAATAATCGTAGCGTTAAGAAACAGAAAATTTTGAACAAGTGCGTTCGAGGAGCGATCAACCAGCAATTGGATATCACTCAATGAAAGTTTTCTAACATGTAGCCAACTTCTTTTGGATAGGTTTTCAAAAGCAAGCTGTCCAATAAAAACTTCCTCTCGGGCCATCGAATTAAGCCCCAAGTAAGAGATCCAAACGGCAAGTAAACTCCTAGAGATAAAGAGAAAAATAACAACGAGTAGCAAATGTACAAAGCCTTGCTCCATTTCTAGGGGAGACTTTGCAGCACTCGAAAGCGCATGGGCAAGAAGTCCTAGTCCGAGTGCGTCCAGAAGACCGATTACCGACAGGGAGATCGTGTATAGGACAATTGTTCGTTTACCTGAAGCAGAAAGCAACTGAAATCCATCAACCGATAGCGTAATAATTTCCTGAAATCGAGATTTTGATTTAGTGATTCTTGTCATAATTGTTTTCTTTTTGAAAATCCATAAGAAATTTCTGCAACTGCCCATTTGATATCAGCATTGTGCAGTAATCATTCAGCGAAAAGATTTGCTGATCATTTGAAGTTGAAAGTATCAGTTTACGAGAAAGAAATAGACGAAGAGCCATTAAGTATTTGAAGGATTTACGTTGCAATAATACAAGTCGGATAAAAAGCTGTCGAATTCCAATTTCGATCTTACGCATACCAAATTGCCTCGAGAGTTGTAGGAATCTTGATTGCTGTGCTTGTTTAAATAAGTTGCTCCTTTTGCTTTCGAACTTTAGCGATGCAAGAGCTAGGTGAGATATTTGTTTTATTGAATCTTTTGATTCAATATCCTTGCGAAAATGAACTGTTTTGGTGTATGCCTCATACAGATACCAGGAAAAGCTTGTGAATAAACCGTCACCAGGTGTATTGATTTCGTTGCTCGAATTCGTGAAGAAGGTATTTATCGAAAGGTTAGAAGATTGGTCAGGCGATTTAGAGAGCGACTGATCTATTGCAATTCCGGTGCTAATTGAGCTTGACCCAACAATAAATAATGGAAGTGGTGAATAAACAAACTCAGAGGAATTAGTCAAAAAGTTTGCAGCTGAACAAACATCTGGAATCAGATAATTGTAAAAATTTCCGCCATTGATTTGAGTAATTCGATCAATTAGAACTCTCTTCACAAAGGTTCCCGTATAAAGCTGTGGTCCTTCTGAGTATTCTCGGTAACCAGATAAAGATTGCATGAGAAACTTGTGAGATGAGATTAAACGCGGTCTACGCGTATCTATCGGGTAGATAAATGAATATTTACCAAAATGCTTGAGAGTGTCGGGCCAGAATGCGTACGATCGTCGTGAAGTGACTAATTCATGTTGTGGAAAGGTTCCTATTATCGTTCGAAGCATGCTGGTTGCGAATGGAACCAAAGCGTCGTCTTGACCAATAATCGTAAGCCATTCTCCACGTGCCTTCGATATCAAAAATCTATAATTATCTGTCATTCCTAAACGATGATTCTGGATGAATATTTTCAATCGAGAATCTTTGAATTCTCTCACTAGCGATTCACTTCTGTCTGATGATTGATCGATGCTAATGATTAACTCCAGGTCAGCATCGAGTTGATTGAGCACAGATCGAATAGCGCTTTGGATGTAAGGCGCTCCGTTGTAAACGGGAATCAGGATTGATACAAGTGGCGTTGAGAAAGATTCGATACTGCACCTTATCAAAATACTACTTTATTGGAATGCGTCTTTTTACCAGTGCTTTGATGCGTTGAATTATATGAGACTTCAATGATGTAAAGATCTGATGTTGCAGGTGCCTTCTCGTTAGCTTTTCATAATCGTTTGAAATATATGCATGATTTTTGAAATTCAGATCGACAATTTCTTTTCTTGCCGGTGAGGGTACGGGCAGATACTTTGTATGAGTGGCTTGGCTATTAAACCCGACATTTTTTGTGAGGTTCATATTGGGAAGTACGTGAAATTTATTGTGAAAGAAAGAACTGTACAGAAGCTGGTAATCCCAAGTGTCAATCATATGAGATCTCATTTTTCGAAAGTTCATAGAACATTGGAATGCAAGCACAAAATTACCACCATAGATTGAGAGCAATTTACGAAAGTTTATTTTTGGCAGGTTTTGCAGGGAGAATTCGTAATGTTCCCACGAACGTTTCCAAGTTGCCCAGCCCCAAATTTCAGGGTACATAGAAAGTCGAAATTTGTCTGTTTGATTGGGAAGTTCAATCAAACTGTGTCCTCCAATAGTCATTATTCTTTCGTCATCTTCGAAGTGAGTGAGGGCTTTAGAACAGAACTCGAAGAAAGATTTATTTGGTCGAATATCATCTTCAAGAATTATGACTTTCGATTCGGTCTCCATGACCCATGAGATAGCAGAAGAAACTGCACGTCCGCATCCAAGATTTGAATTACGTTTGAGAATCTTTATATTGCAGGACCAATCAATCAACTCGATTGATGAAATGGTCTCTTCAACGTTTGCCGCATCTTCTTTGTTCCCTTCACGGGGTCCGTCGACTGCGATGTAGATATTTGTTGGAGATATATCTCGCAAGTTCTCTAGTAAATCCGCGAATAAATCTGGTCGATTAAATCCAAGAACCAGGATGGGAGTATCAAACATTATTCGTTTTCCTGCCTGAGCGAAAAAGTTTTAAAAGTAGGTTTTTGGTCGATATCAATTTTATGTTACAGAAATATTGGAGGTCCAAATATATTGGTGATTTGGACAATGCCTCTCTACCACAGCATCAAGAATCCGACCCAAATGCTGTGCACTACTACAAAATTCTTAAAATAATTTTGCCCAAGATAGCTCTAAAAGTGCACCATTTCTGTCGTGATTTAGTATAACAATAAATTACGCGTGGTAAAC
>Ga0164293_10000768_pt1 | contig 26483 bp, 22 predicted proteins | sample GEODES118metaG_FD_111487 | JGI IMG/M metagenome (GOLD analysis project Ga0164293, IMG submission 111487) | Eutrophic lake water microbial communities from Lake Mendota, Wisconsin, USA - GEODES118 metaG | ecosystem: Environmental > Aquatic > Freshwater > Lake | place: USA: Lake Mendota...
ACCAAGATCCTCGTCGCGGCGGGCACGCTGAAGCTGCGCACCCTCCAGGGTGTCGAACGCCCTGCCCTCGCACCGGTCATCCCACGCGACCAAGGGCATTTCATCCTCATCGACGCTGGGGCCAATCCGGACTGCCGTGCGGAGCACTTGGTCCACAACGCGATCCTCGGAAAACACTACTGCCAGTTGGAACTGGGCGTGGAGAATCCGCGGATCGGCCTGCTGACGATCGGCACCGAGGAAGGAAAGGGCAACGGCCTGATCAACGCCACGCACGACGCGTTGAAGCGACTGGACGGGCTCGTGAACTACGTCGGTCCGATCGAGGGCTTTCAGATCTTCTCCAACCACGTGGATGTCGTGGTGTGCGATGGTTTCACCGGCAACATCTGCCTGAAGAGCTGGGAATCCCTTTCGAAGTTTTTCCGTAACGAATTGCGTTCCCAGCTCTCCGCCAGTCCCGTACGCAAGCTCGGAGCCTGGATTTCACGCGGCGCGTTTGTCGGCCTTCGTCGCCGCATCCAGCCGGAGCGCTACGGCGGCGCCCCCCTGCTCGGGCTTCGCGGAACGGTGATCAAGGCCCACGGTTCCGCCAATCGGTTTTCGCTCAAGAACGCGATCCATGATGCCAGCGAGTTCGTCCGCGTCGACCTGAACCACCGCATCGAGGCCGATATCGCCCGCGCTCAAGCGATCCTCGCGCCGGCTGAGTCCAAGCCGTAGTTTCCCGCCCGTCCGTTCGAGCCCCCCCACGACCGAATGGCCCTCTCGCCTATCGCCATCCTTGGCACCGGCGCCTACGCGCCCAACCGTATCCTCACCAACGAGGAACTCGCGCAGCGCGTCGAAACCTCGCACGACTGGATCGTCAGCCGCACCGGCATCCGGGAGCGTCGGGTAGCCGACCCCGGCCAAACCACCGCCGACCTAGCCACCGAAGCCGCACGGGAGGCGCTCGCGAACGCGCAGATCACCCCTCAGGACGTCGACCTGCTCATCCTCGCCACGGTGACGCCGGACCTCGACATGCCGGCCACGGCCTGCCTCGTCCAGCAGAAGCTGGGCATCCCCTCGGGAGCGGCGTGCTTCGATCTCAACGCTGCCTGCACGGGTTTCCTGTACGCCTTGGACGTCGCTTGGGCGATGCTCTCCTCCGGCCGTTACCGCCACGCCTTGGTCATCGGCGCCGAACGGCTCTCGTCCGTCCTGGACTGGGAGGACCGGACCACCTGCGTACTGTTCGGCGACGGCGCCGGAGCTGTCGTGCTCGGGGCATCCCGACGTCCCGGCTCGGCCATTCTTGCATCCCGACTGCACACCGTGGCCGGCACCGCCGAGTTGCTGCATATTCCCGGTGCCACCTTCTCCTTCGATCCGGCTGACCCCAAGCGAGTGATCCGGATGAAGGGCAAGGAGGTCTTCAAGCTTGCCGTCCGCGCCATGGAGGACGTCGCCCGGGAATTGCTGGAACAACAGGGCGTTTCAGGCGATCAGATCGACTGCATCATTCCCCATCAGGCAAATCAGCGCATCATTGATTCGATCGCCCAGTACCTGAAGCTCCCCTTGGATCGTTTCTTCATCAACCTCGACCGCTACGGCAACACGTCCGCAGCCTCCATTCCCATCGCCCTGCACGAAGCTCGGATGCAGGGCCGGGTCCAGCCCGGTCAACTCGTTCTCATGGTCGCATTCGGGGCGGGCTTGACGTACGGGGGGGCGCTGGTTCGCTGGTAAGTCCTTCCGCCATGCTCCCTTCGTCCGCACGCGCCTTTCGCGCACTTTGTCTTCTCCTCTTGGGCGCGCTTCTCGCCGGCGGTTCCCTCCGCGCAGAGCTCGTCTGGTCTCCCGGCACAGGCTGGCGCATCGATGGAGGCGTGCTCTCGGGCCTGATCGGCGACGACGCCCGAAAGGCCACCGAATTGATGAACAAGGCGCGGCTCTCCGAGGAGCGCCGGGACCTCGGCAGCGCCGCGAAGGCCTACGAGAACGTCGGCAAGCGCTACGGCAACTCTGTCTTCGCACCCGAAGCCTACTACCGCGCTGCCCGCATGCGGCTTGAGCGGCAGCAGTATTTCAAGGCGTACGAGAATTTCCAACAAGTGCTGACGCGCTACCCGAGCTACGGTCGCTTCACCGAAATCGTCGGCGAACAATACCGCATCGCGAGCGCGCTCCTTGACGGCGCCCGCAACCGAATCTGGGGCGTCATTCCCGGCTTTCCGAACCGCGAGAAGGCCATCGAGTTCTTCGAAATCCTCATCGCGACCGCGCCGTACAGCGACTACGCTCCACTCGCGCTGATGAACGTCGCCCGGGCACACCAAAAGCTGGGCAATGACGAGGAGGCGATCGATGCGCTGGACCGCATGATCAATATCTATCCTCAGAGCCTCCTTGCTCCCGACGCCTACATCAAGCTGGCGCAGGCGCACGCCTCGCTCGTGGAGGGTCCGAACTACGACCAAGGTTCGACCAAGGAAGCGATCACCTACTTCGAGGATTTCATGATTCTCTTCCCGAGCGACTCCAACGTGGGCTCGGCTGAGAAGGGGCTCGTTCAGATGAAGGACACCCTCGCCGAGAGCAAGATGCGCATCGCTGACTTCTACTTTTACAAGCGCTCGAACTACCAGGCCGCTCGCGTCTTTTACAACGAGGCGATTACGGTCCATCCGGACTCCGCCACGGCCGCCAAGGCGCGGGAGCAATTGGTGAAGGTCGAGGAGGCCGCCACGGCCGCCGGGGCGGCGGGCAAGCCGACCAAGAAGCGCTTCCTGTTCTTCTGATCCCCCGCCTGCGGCGCTCGTTCTCCCCATGCCGCGACGCCACGCTTTGCGCTTCCTCGCCGGTCTGATCGCCTCCGTGATCACCTTCGGCGCGGCCGGCTGCTCCCATTATCACCGCGGAACAGACGCCACCCTCGCGTTCTCGACCCTCTACGTCGCGCCCGTTCGCGACGACGCGGCCCTCCCCCAGGCGGCGACCTTGGCGACCGCGCAGATCCGCGAGAGGTTCCTCCGCGACGGTCGCATCCGCCTCGTCGACTCGCCCGAGGCTGCCGAGGCCATTCTGTACGTCACGCTCGTCCGCTACGAGCGGGGTATCGCCACGGTGCGGCCCAATGACACCGGGCTGGCCCGGAAACTGGAGCTGACGCTCGCCGCCGAAGCCACCCTCCTGAATCCGCGCACGCGATCCGAATGGTTCAGTCGTCGCCCGCTCAACGTGCGGCGACAGGCCTTCACCGACGACCCGGGACAAACCGAGACATTCGGTAATCAGGGGCAGGCCGAGCGACAAACCTGGGTGCTGCTCGCCGGGGCAATGGCCGAGGCGGCGGTCGGGGCCACGTTGGACGTCTGGTAAGGACGCCCGGAAAAAACTGGCTTCGGTCGGTGTTTCGGGATGAAACGTCGGACGTGAGACCGCACCCGCCGCTCCTCGCACCCTCCCTGTTGGCGGGAAACCATGCCCACCTAGCCGCGAGCGCAGCTGCAGCGACTCACGCGGGGGCCCGCTGGCTCCACATTGACATCATGGATGGGCACTTCGTGCCCAACCTGACGTTCGGACCGCAAACGGTCGCCGCCCTCCGCGCCGGCTCCGACCTGTTCTTCGACACTCACCTGATGCTGTCGGAGCCGCACCGGTACATCGAGCCCTTCGCCAAGGCCGGCGCCAATCTCATCAGCATCCACATCGAGCCCGACTACGATCACCGCGGCACGCTCGCGCGGATCCGCCAACTCGGCTGCCAATGCGGAATCGTCCTCAATCCCGGCACGCCGGCACGGGCGATCGAACCGTTGTTGCCCGACGTGGACTTGGTCCTGGTCATGACGGTTCAGCCCGGATTCGGCGGTCAGTCGTTCCGGACCGACATGCTCGCGAAGCTGCAGGAAATCCACGCCTGGCGGCGGGATCGCGGACTGCGCTTCCGCCTCGAAGTCGACGGCGGCGTGGATCTCCAGACGGGGCTCCACTGCCATCAGGCCGGCGCCGACACTTTCGTCGCGGGGACTTCGTTCTTCAACTGCTCCGATCAGCGGGGATTCAACGCTGAGGTGCTCGCATGGGAAACGAAGGCCTGAACGTCTTGGTCGCGCTCGAAGCGATCAGCTACCTCGTCACCGCCATCGGTCTACCCTTCGCGCTGTGGGTGTTCATGAAGGAGCAGCGGAAGGAGCGGGAGAAGGATGACGAAGAGATCTACCTGAAACTTGCGGACGACTACGAGTCGTTCCTTAAGCTGACGCTGAAGCACGCGGACCTCCGTCTGCTGGCACCACCCGAGCAGCAGCCGACCTACACGGACGAGCAACGCGAGCGGCGCCACGTGCTGTTCGAGATCCTGACCGCGCAGTTCGAGCGCGCCTACATCCTGGTCTACGATCAGAAAATGTCCCACCAAGCCACACGGCTTTGGCAGACGTGGGATGACTACATCCGCTCTTGGTGTCGTCGAAGCGACTTCCGCGCCGCCCTGGATCAACTGCTTGAAGGAGAGGACCCCGATTTCCAGCGCTACATTCGCACCGTCGCCAGCGAGGAGGCAGCCAAGCCCTCGCCCGTCAGCGATCGCGCGCGCCAAGCCTGAGCGGTTGGCCCTGAAATCAGGGCGCCTCGCCGCGGGCGATTCGCTCGGCCCGCTCATAGCGTTGGCGGAACTCCCGACCCAGACGACTGCCCAGCTCTACCTCATCAACCTTGTTGCGCGACATGAGGGCCCGCTTGACCGTCCCGCCCGCCTCGTCGTACGCCACGGCGTCCAGGTCCTGCAGGACCGCTAGGGCGGCCGCGCGTCGCTCCGGGGTCGCCTCAAGAATCGCTTTCCACGCACTGATCAGCTCAGTGTGCGGATCCAGGCACATCACGCGGATGATGAAGGCCATTTCGCGGAAGAGGCCGCCCGTCCACGCCGCCCGATAAATGAGCGGATCATTGGACTCGAAGGGGCGATCCTCGGGATCGCTGCGCCAGGCTTTCCAGTCCGCCTGAGCGTAGAAGTCGCGCCGCACCGGAAGGCGACGCAACGCGAAGCGATCGGGGCCGCCAGTGATGCCGACGCGGAAGTTCCAAAGTTTCTGCCCCTCCATCGAAAGCACGTAGTCGATGAATGCCTCGGCAACCGCTCGATTCGGCGCACCGCGGAAGAGAGCGATCGGGTCCACCGAGCTCACCGTTCCGCCTACCGGGGACACGTACCCTACCCGATCACTGCGGTCGCGGCGCTTCACGGCCTCCTCCTGCTGGCGACCGTAGAAGTCGATGCAAAGCCCCACGGCGCAGTTGCCGGACGCGACATCAATCGGAGGCTTCTGGGAGGTGTCCGTGAAATAGCGCGCATTCGCACCGGCCAACTGGATGAGTCGAAGCCCGGCCAGCCAGCCCTCGACCACCGCCTTCCGCTCGCGCTCGGCCGCGGGAAGCCCGACTTGGTCCTGCTCCAACTCCCGGAGCCGGCGCTGCATTTGCTGCTGAATGATATTCTCGAACGCCTTCGCAATCGAGCCGCTCTTCGTCGGATCGGCCAGCGCGACCTCTCCGCGCAGTCGGGGATCCGTCAAGTCTTCCCACCGCGTGGGCTCTCCCGGAAACCCGAGGCGCCGCAGCGACTCCCGGTTGAAAACCATGCCGTATGCGCTCAACACCGTCCCGATCCAACGTCCTTCGCGATCCCAGTACTCCTCGCCAGCGAAGCGCTGCGGGATCACGGCGTCGGAAAACCATTCGGGATGCCGCTTCAGGACTCCGGAATCAACGATGCGCCCGGCTTGCGCCTGACGAATGAAGTCGAACGTGCCACCGCCGAAGAAGAGGTCGATGCCGCAGCCGATCTCCGACTCCATAAACAGCCTCCTTGCCTCATGGACCTCGGCCGGCGCGTCCGCGCCGAGGCGGTGATTGGCGAATCCGCTCTGGATCGCGAGGCTCCACGGACGCTTCAACTTGCGCGACCAGTGATTCTGGAAAGCCGTCGCGTACTCACCCTCGAGAAAACGCGCGATTTCGCTCGTCCCGCCGATGACCCGCCAGTCGATGAAGACGTTCTTGCCCGTCTGCTCTCGGTACCACGTGCGGAATCCTCGGGCGTACTCGTGCCGGATGGCCTCGTTGTGCGGGGTGATGATTACCAGCGTCTCGTCGACGCGGCCCCGCTCCTCCTTGGGCGGGCGCAGCACGAACGGCAGCGCCACCGTCGCCACCAGGACTGCCACGATCAAAGCCCGTTTCCACATGGCCGAAAACCGCTCAGGCGGTCAGAATCACCACATCCTCGGGAGCAACCGAGGCGTAGAGGTCGGTCGACGCTTGTCCGAGATGACGCGGGTTCAGCTCGTAAACCTTCAGGAGCGTCTCCCCGACACGGAAGTCGTATTGAGCAATCTCACCCAGGTACGTGGAACCGCCAATCCGGCCACGAACTCCGTTTCGCTCGGGCATGCGCTCGCTCAGGGTCCAGCACTCCGGTCGAATCGATACCGTGACGCTCGCACCCACCGCCGGCGGGGACGTCGGGTCGCCGAGCAGTCCGGTGAACACGCCCACGGGTGTGTCCACCACCACCGACTCGCCACTGAGGGATCGCACCGTGCCCGGCACAAAATCGGTGTCACCGATGAAATTCGCGACCGTCTTTCGCCGCGGTCGACGATAGACGTCCCGGGGGGAACCGACCTGCAGGATATGACCGCTCTCCAGAATGGCCATGCGATCCGAAATGGACAGCGCCTCCTTCTGGTCGTGCGTGACGTACACGGTGGTCAGCTTGAACTCCTTGCAGACGCGACGGATTTCGGAGCGCATCTCTAGCCGCAGCTTCGCGTCCAAGTTGGAAAGAGGCTCATCCAGCAGCAAGCACCGGGGGCGCACGACCAAGGCGCGCGCAAGCGCCACGCGCTGCTGCTGACCGCCCGAGAGCTGGTTCGGCTTCCGCTCCGCGTAAGCGGACATCCGCACCGACTCAAGGGCCTCCCCCACCCGCCGGCGAATCTCCGCGGTCGGTACCTTTCGCTCTTCCAATCCGAACGCCACATTCGCCGCGACCGTGAGGTGCGGCCACAGCGCATAGCTCTGGAACATCATTCCGGTGTTCCGTTTGTGCGGTGGCAGCTTCGTCACCTCTTCGTCACCGAAGAAGATTCGGCCCTCATCCGGAATGTAGAAACCGGCGATGCTGCGGAGCAGCGTGGTCTTGCCGCAGCCGCTCGGCCCCAGGAGGAAGAACAGCTCGCCCGCCTCCACCTTCAGGTCGAGCCCATGCAGGGCGACCGCGGAGCCAAAGCGCTTGGTGAGGTTCTCAATGCGAATCGCAATCATGCAGTCGGTCCGTGGGTGGTGCGAGGCAAGGTTCGCTCCCGGGGCGAGTCAAAGGAAATAACCGCAGCGGCGACTTGACCACACTTGCCGGCGCCGCCGCTCCACGTTTGACTCCGAGCCATGTCCGCCCGCCCCCTTCCGTCACCCGAGCACGCCGATCTCGAGACCGTGTTGGTTAGCGCCGCGGCGATTCGCCGCCGCCTCAAGCGACTCGGAGCGGAAATTAGCCGCGTCTACGGAACAGAGGAAATCACCGTCATTTCCGTGATCAACGGCGCCATCCTCTTCACCGCCGACCTGCTCCGCGAGATTCCCAACCCCGTCCGACTCGACTGCATCCGCGTCTCCAGCTACCGCAATGCAACGCGCTCCCAAGGCCGACCCAAGCTGCTCCAGAATCTGACGCTGGACCTGACCAATCGGCACGTGCTGCTGATCGATGATATCCTGGACACCGGCAAAACCCTCTCAGTGGTCGTGGATCTTATCCGCAAGCAGGACCCAGCGAGCGTCAAGGTCTGCGTGCTGCTCGACAAGCGCGGGCGGCGGGAGGTGCCATTCGAGGCCGACTTCGTCGGCTTCTCGATCCCGGACAAGTTCGTGGTCGGCTACGGCCTGGATTTCGCGGAGCGCTACCGCAACCTTCCGTGCATCGGCGTGCTGAAGCCGCAGCACCAGAACCCACCCGAGTGGGCATAGAGAGAGGGCTGCCGTGCTCCGGCCTCCGCGATCTTAGCGACGTCGTCCGCGCCCCCGCCCCGCCGCCGGTCGCCGGGGAGCGAGCGCGGCCTTGCGCACGTCGCCACTGCGGAGCGCATCAATCTGATCACGCAGGAGCGCGGCCCGCTCGAACTCGAGCCGTCCTGCGGCCTCGGTCATGTCAGCTTCTAGCTCCGCGATGACCGCGGCAACATCCTCCGATCCCGCCTCCGCCGCCACCGCATCCTGGGGCGATTCCACCGCGCCCGGAGCCTGCTGCAGACTGGCCTGCGCCGCCCGCTTCACCGACCGCGGGGTAATGCCATGCTCGCGATTGTACTCCATCTGCCGCGTGCGCCGACGCCCGGTCACTTCGATGGTCCGACGGATCGACTGGGTCATCACGTCCGCGTAGAAGATGACTCGACCGGACTCGTGCCGGGCCGCGCGGCCAGCCGTCTGGATCAGCGAGGTCTCGCTGCGCAGGAACCCCTCCTTGTCTGCGTCCAAAATCGCCACCAGCGCGACCTCCGGCAGGTCCAGTCCTTCGCGCAGGAGATTGATGCCCACCAACACATCGAAATGCCCGAGGCGCAGGTTGCGCAGGATCTCCACCCGCTCGATCGCATCAATGTCACTGTGCAGGTACTCGACCCGCACCCCCGCCTCGCGCATGAAGCTGGTGAGGTCCTCGGAGAGTCGCTTGGTGAGGGTCGTGACCAGCACACGTTCTCCTGCAGCCACGGCCTTCCGTACTTCGCCGATCAGATCCTCCACCTGGCCCTTCGTGGGACGCACACTGATTTCCGGGTCCAGTAAACCCGTCGGACGAATCACCTGCTCCGCCACCACCGTGGACCAGCCCAGCTCCAGCGGCGCCGGCGTGGCCGAAACAAAGACCGTCTGTCCCGTGATCTGCCGAAACTCCTCGAAGCTCTGGGGACGGTTCTCGAGCGCCGACGGCAAACGGAAGCCAAAGTCGACCAAGACCTGTTTCCGCGCCCGGTCACCGTTGTACATCCCCCCAATCTGCGGAAGCGTCACGTGGCTTTCGTCGATCATCAGCAGGAAATCCTTCGGAAAGAAGTCGATCAGGCAAAAGGGGCGCGACCCCGGACTGCGTCCAGCCAAGTGCATCGAGTAGTTTTCGATGCCGTTGCAGAATCCCATCTCCTGAAGCATCTCCAGATCGTAGTTGGTCCGCATCCGCACGCGCTGAGCCTCAAGGTACTTGCTCTGGGACTCAAACTCCGCGACGCGGGAGTCCAGTTCGCCTCGGATCGCCTTCACCGCTCCCTCCAGCTTCCCCTTACTCGTGACGTACTGATTAGCGGGATACAAATCAAACTGCTCAAGCCGCCGGGTCACCGCCCCGGTCAGCGGATCAAACTCCGCAATCGCCTCGACCTCGTCCCCCCAGAGTTCCACCCGCAAGCCCTGCTCGCTGTAGGCCGGCATGATGTCGATTACATCACCCCTCACCCGGAAGCGCCCTCGCTTCAGCTCGTAGTCGTTGCGCTCGTAAAGATTGTCGACGAGCCGTTCGAGCAGCACGCCTCGCCCAAGCGGCTCGCCGCGCCGCAGGCAGATGCGCAACTGCTGAAATTCCTCCGGAGAGCCGAGCCCGTAGATGCACGACACACTCGCGATGACGATCACGTCCCGCCGTGAGACCAGCGAGCTCGTCGCCGCGATGCGCAGTCGCTCGATCTCCTCGTTGATGGAGGAATCCTTCTCAATGTAGGTATCCGAAGATGCGACGTACGCCTCCGGCTGGTAGTAATCGTAGTAGGAGACGAAGTACTCGACGGCGTTCTCCGGGAAGAAGTGCTTGAACTCGGAGTACAGTTGCGCCGCGAGCGTCTTGTTGTGCGAAATGATCAGCGTGGGTCGGTCACACTGGGCGATGATGTTCGCCATCGTGAAGGTCTTCCCCGAACCCGTCACCCCGAGCAGCGTCTGATCCCGGTTTCCGGACCGAAGGGACGCGACGAGCTGGGCGATCGCTTGGGGCTGATCTCCGGTCGGAGCGTAGTCGGCGTGGAGTTGGAACGGCATGACGGCGCAGCGGCAAACGTTCCCCGGCAAGACGCCCAGCGCAACCCGTCCCACGCCTCCGTGCGCTACCGCCATGGGGTTGCGCTTTTGGCTGCGAGCGGGGTGGGAAACCGCCGACGCGGGATAGGCCTGCTTTCTGCTTTTCTCCCCGGCGACGCTCGTGCTGAATCCGGCCCTCCGCGTCCCCTCACGCCTTCCCCACTTTTCACCATGAGCAAGACCACCATCACCGCCATCTCCGCTCGCGAGATCATCGATTCCCGAGGCAATCCGACCGTCGAGGTCGATGTCCGCCTCGCCTCCGGCGCGCTCGGGCGCGCCGCCGTGCCTTCGGGCGCCTCGACGGGCGAACACGAAGCGCACGAGCTCCGCGACGGCTCGGCCCCCGTCAAGTCCCTGCCCAAGGGTACGGACGGTAAGCGCCGCTACCTCGGCAAGGGCGTCCTCGCCGCGGTCGGAAACGTCAAGAGCGTGATCGCCCCGGTCCTCGTCGGGCACGATGCGGTGGATCAAGCCGGCATTGACCGGGCCATGATCCAGCTCGATGGCACGAGCACGAAGTCGAAGCTGGGGGCGAACGCGATCCTCGGCGTTTCGCTCGCCACGGCGCACGCTGCCGCTGCCGCTCTCGGCCAGCCGCTCTACAAATACCTGGGCGGTCCGAACGCCAAGGTGCTGCCGGTCCCGATGATGAACATCATGAACGGCGGCGCCCACTCGGACGCCCCGATCGACTTCCAGGAGTTCATGATCATGCCCGTCGGTGCGCCTTCGTTCCGCGAGGGTCTGCGCATGGGCTGCGAAGTGTTCCACGCGCTGAAGAAGGTTCTCAAGGAACAGGGTCTCTCCACCGCCGTCGGTGACGAAGGCGGCTTCGCCCCGAAGCTCGCTTCCGCCGAGGCCGCCCTCGATGCGATCGCGGCCGCGGTCAAGAACGCCGGCTACAAGCTCGGCAAGGACATCGCGCTCGCGCTGGATGTCGCCTCGTCAGAATTCTACGTCGCCGACAAGAAGCACTACGTCTTCAAGAAGTCCTCCGGTCGCATCCTCTCCGGCGACGAAATCGTCGAGTTCTATCGTCAGCTCACCTCCAAGTACCCGATCATCTCGATCGAGGACGGCTGCGCGGAGAACGACTGGGCCACGTGGAAGAAGCTGACCGACGCCATCGGCGACCGCGTCCAGCTGGTGGGTGACGATCTCTTTGTCACGAACACCGCGTTCCTCAAGAAGGGCATCGATACCGGCACCGCCAACTCGATTCTCGTGAAGGTCAACCAGATTGGATCGCTGACCGAGACGTTCGACGCGGTGGAGATGGCCAAGGAAGCCAACTACACGGCGGTGATCTCGCACCGCTCGGGCGAGACCGAGGACGTCACGATCGCCGACATCGCCGTCGCGACCAACGCCGGTCAGATCAAGACTGGCTCACTCTGCCGCACCGACCGCGTGGCGAAGTACAACCAGTTGCTCCGTATCGAGGAGGAACTGGGCGCCAGCGCGATCTACGGCGGCAAGCTGTAAGTACCGCCGTTCACGCCTGCCTCCGGGTGTTCAATCCACCCGGAGCAGGTATCCGCGGAGGTATTCACTCTCCGCCATGGTGATGAGCACGGGGTGATCCGGCGGCTGGTGGCAGTGTTCCACCACCGTGACCCGGCGGCGCGCATCGGCGGCCGCCTCCGCGAGCACGCCACGAAGCTCCGCATCCTGCATGTGATGAGAGCAGGTGTAGGTCGCGAGCAGACCGCCGGGAGCCAGACGTTGCATGGCCCGGAGGTTGATCTCCTTGTACCCGCGCAGCGCACCCTCCAGAGCTGACTTCGACTTGGCGAACGGCGGAGGGTCGAGGACGATCACATCCCATGCCGGCTCTTGCTGTCGCGCGGCATCGTTGAACCAGTCGAAGACGTTCGCCACGGCGAAACGCGCCGCTCCGGCTCCCATTCGCTCCGCGTTCCGACGCGCCGCCGCCACCGCATCCTCGGCACTGTCGAGACCCAAGACTTCGGCCGCTCCGGCACGAGCGGCATGCAAGCCGAAACCTCCTTGGTTGCAGAAAGCATCTAAGACCCTCCGTCCCGCACAATGGCGCGCGACCAAGGCGTGCTGCTGACGCTGGTCCAAGTAGAATCCCGTCTTCTGACCATGCTGCAAATCCAGCCACACCTCCACCCCGTCGATCGTAAGCCACCGCGGCTCCCACACTCGCCCGGAACGCGTGTAGACCTCGCTCGGCAGGCCCTCTAAACGACGTAGCGTGCCGTCGTTGCGATAAATGATCTCCGCGGGCGCCACCACGGACTGCAACGCCGCTTCCAAGGCGGCACGTCGCCGCTCCATCGCCAGCGTCTGAATCTGCACCACCAGCGTATCTCCAAACTGGTCGACCACCAAACCCGGAAGGTCGTCGGCCTCGGACCACACCAAGCGCCGCACCGTCCCCCAGTCCGAACCCAGCGCATCGCGGCGCGCCTTCGCCCGGGTCAGCGCCCGGACGAAATAACCTTCGTCCAAGGCGATGCGCTCCCGGGAAATCCGGCGCCAAACAATCTGCGAGCGGGAATTGTAGATTCCAGTACCCAAGAACCGACCCGTGCGGTCCCGGCACTCCACGATCTCTCCGTCAAACGACGGAGGCACCAGCGCCTCAACCTCGTTGACGAACACCCACGGGTGCCCTTGGAGCACCCGGGCACGGGCGTTCGACTTCAGCTTCAGCGTTCCGACGTGGTTTGACATCAGGCCACCTCAACGGCGCCCCGCGTCGGATCAAAGCAAAAACACCAAACGCTTAGTCCGCCTGGGCCCGACCATAGGCAACGCGCCCGGCATCGCGGCGGGCCGGAGTCGCCTCCCGGCGCGACACGTACGCCGCGAGGCTCCTGCAAGCAAAGGTGAACGCGACGGCGCCGAGCACAAACAGGAGGACGGTGTACATGAGGGAGAAGTCGGCACAGGCCGGACCTCAACTGAGCGGACGAAAGATAAACGAACTGTGAATTGCGCTCCCGTCCCGACGCTTTTGCGCTTCCCCCCGCCCTCCTCCCCCCCTTCGATGGTAGTTTGACTCATGTCCGCCGCCGCTGAAATCGCCCGCCGTCGCACCTTCGCGATCATCTCGCATCCCGATGCGGGCAAGACCACACTCACCGAGAAGTTTCTCCTTTACGGAAACGCCATCCATCTCGCGGGTACCGTCACCGCCCGAAAGAATCAGCGCTCCACCGCCTCCGACTGGATGGAGCTGGAAAAACAGCGCGGTATCTCCATCAGCTCCACCGTACTGCAATTCGATTACCGTGGTTTTGCAGTCAATCTGCTGGACACGCCAGGGCACAAGGATTTCTCGGAGGACACGTACCGAGTCCTCACGGCGGTGGATGCCGCGCTGATGGTCATTGATGCCGGCAAGGGCGTACAGGCCCAGACGCGGAAGCTCTTCGAGGTCTGCCGCCGCCGCGGGGTTCCGATCTTCACGTTCATGAACAAGTGCGACCGGCCGACGCTGAACCCGATCGCGTTGCTGGATGAGCTGGAGAGCGTTCTGGGCATTCAGGCGACGCCACTGATCTGGCCGCTGGGCAATGGTCCTTCCTTCCGCGGCGTGTTCGACCGGCGGTCGCGTCAGGTGCACTTGTTCGAGCGCGTCCCGGGCGGATCTTACCAGGCTCCGGTGAACGTCACGTCCCTGGAAGATCCCGCGGTCCGCTCCCGACTCGACGACTACACCTACGCCGAAGTCACCGAACAGCTGGAGATGCTGGACGGTGCCGGGCACCCCTTTGACCTCGCTGCGGTCCGCGCAGGAAAGCAGACGCCGGTCTACTTCGGCAGCGCCGTGAACAACTTCGGCATCCAGCTGCTGCTCGACGGATTCCTCGAGCATTCAGTGCCCCCGGCTCCGCGCCGGGTCTCCGTGCCCGGCGCCGCCCTCGCGGCCTCCTCGACCCCGAAAGCGGAAGCGGCTCCGCCTTCGTCGACGGACGTGGTGCCGGTGACGCACCCGAAATTCTCCGGCTTCGTTTTCAAGATCCAAGCGAACATGGATCCGAAGCACCGTGACCGCATCGCCTTCCTGCGAGTCTGCTCGGGAAAGTTCACCCGCGACATGATGGTGATGCACTCACGCACCGGACGCACCGTCCGCCTGTCCTCTTCGCACAAGCTTTTCGGTCAGGAGCGCGAGACGGTCGACGAGGCCTACCCAGGCGATGTGATCGGGCTGGTCGGCCATGATTCGTTCGGCATCGGCGATACGCTGACCGAGGACAAGAGCATCATCTTCGACGAGATTCCCCGCTTTCCTCCCGAGGTGTTCACCTACATCTCAAATCCGAACCCGTCCGATGCGAAGAAGTTTCGCGCCGGGCTGGATCAGCTCCTGCAGGAGGGCGTCGTGCAGTCGTTCGCAGCGCGACATGCTCCGCCCGGTTCGACGCTGCTCGCCGCGGTCGGTCCGCTGCAGTTTGAAGTCGTTCAGTACCGACTGCAGTCGGAGTACGGCGCGGAGTCACGCTTGGAGGCCGCGCCTTGGACGATCCTCCGCTGGGTCGAGCCGCATCCCAGCTTGAAGAATCCCGGATCGCTGATCGTGGCCAGCGGCGTGAGCTTCGGCTCCGATCGTTTCGACCAACCGGTGGTGCTCTTCCCCAACGACTGGACGATGGGCTACTTTCAGGAGAAGAATCCTGAGCTCCGCCTGCGCGAACTACCGCTGGAACAGATTTCCGGCTCTTCCTGATCCGGCTTTTTCCGACCATGCATCGCTCCCTCGCAACCCTTCGAGTGTGGCTCGCGCTTGTCGTCCTCGCGGCGCTCCCGGTCGCCCACGCGGCGCAGCCAGAGTATCGCGGCGCCGTCGTCATGGATGCCGGGAACGGTCAGATCATCTTCGAGGATCACGCCGACCGAGCGAATCCGCCCGCGAGCGTCACGAAGCTCATGACCTTCCTCGTGGTGCATGATTGCCTCCGGGCCGGAACCCTCACGCTGAACACGCCAATCACCATCGCCCGCGAGGACGCCGGGATGGGCGGCACACAGGTATGGCTTGAAGCCGGCGAGGCCTTCACCGTGGAGGACCTCCTCTACGCGCTGCTCATCCAGTCCGCCAACGACGCCGCCCACGCCCTCGCGCGCGCCGCCCACGGATCGGTGCCAGCATTCGTCACCGAGATGAATCGCCGCGCCCAGAGCCTCGGCATGACGCAGACGACCTTTCGCACCCCTCACGGACTTCCGCCCCGCAGCCGCAAGGCATCGGACACCGACATGACGACCGCGAGGGACTTGGCGCTGCTCAGCCGCGAACTCCTCCTGCACACGGACATTCTCACGTACTCTTCGGTCCGGGAGAGGACCTTCCGACCGGGCCAACCTCCGCCGCGCGAAGTGATCATGCGCAATCACAACCACCTCCTCGCTAAGGTCCGCGGGGCGGACGGACTCAAGACGGGCTACACCGCGGCGGCCGGTTTCTGCCTCGCCGCCACCGCAGAGCGAGAAGGCCGACGCCTCATCGTGGTGGTCGTCGGCAGCCCGGACGCGAAGAGCCGGGACATCAAGGTGGCGGAGCTCTTGGAGCGCTTCTTCGCCCAAGGCACCAACCTCGCGGTTTTTCAGCGTGCGGACGAAAGTCCATTCATCCAGCCTTCGACGGGTGCGGCCGGTGGCGCAGCCCCCGCAGCCAAACCACCCACGCCTCCCGCTGCGGAATCATTGCCAACCGTGCGCTTCCCTCGCCCGCGATCCTGATTCTCCGTCATGTCCGCCGCCCTGGCCACCGTTGAACGCTACCTGACCGAGTTGCAGGACCGCATCTGCGCGGCGCTCGCGGCGGACGACGGTGCGGCCAGCTTCGTCGAGGATGCGTGGACCCGCGCGGAGGGCGGAGGAGGACGCACCCGCGTGCTCTCGGACGGAGCTCTCTTCGAAAAAGCAGGCGTGGCCTTCTCGCGCGTCCACGGATCGCGCCTCCCGCCCTCCGCCACCCAACACCGTCCCGAGTTGGCCGGACGCCCCTGGACGGCGGTCGGGGTCTCGCTCGTTCTCCACCCCCGCAATCCCTACGTCCCGACCAGCCACGCAAACGTGCGCTTCTTCACCACCGGCGAGGCGGAGAACGGAGCGCCTCCCGTTTGGTGGTTCGGGGGCGGGTTTGACCTGACTCCGTACTACGGTTTCGAGGAGGACGCGATCCACTGGCACCAGACCGCCCGCGCGGCGGTCGAGCCCTTCGGAAGCGCTCTCTATCCCCGCTTCAAGCGGCAGTGTGACGAGTATTTCCTGCTGAAGCACCGGCAAGAGGCTCGAGGCGTCGGAGGACTTTTCTTCGATGACTTCAACGCCTTGGGCTTCGAGACGAGCTTCTCGCTCTTGCGCGCGGTCGGGGACGCCTTCCTGCCTGCGTACCGTCCACTCGTCGCGCGCCGGCGCAGCACGCCGTTCGGCGAACGGGAACGTACTTTCCAACTGTATCGGCGCGGTCGCTACGTAGAGTTCAATCTTGTCTGGGATCGCGGCACCCACTTCGGGCTTCAGAGCGGCGGGCGGACTGAATCGATCCTGATGAGCCTGCCACCGCTCGTACGCTGGGACTACGGCTGGACACCGCCGGCCCATTCTCCTGAGGCGCGACTGACGGAGTACTTCCTCCAACCGCGCGACTGGGCCGCCATGACCCCTCCCCCTTCCGCATGAATTCCCGCGAACGCTTCCTGAGTGCCTGCGCCTGCGAACCGCTGGACCGCCCGCCCCTGTGGGTGATGCGTCAAGCCGGGCGCTACCTCCCCGAGTACCGCGAACTCAAAGCCAAGTCCTCGTTCCTGGAAATGGTCCGGACGCCGGCGCTGGCGACCGAAGTGACGCTGCAGCCGCTGCGCCGCTTCCCCGGCATCGACGCGGCGATCCTGTTCTCCGACATCCTCGTGATCCCGGAAGCGCTCGGCCAACCCTACGCGTTTCGAGACACGGGCGGCATTGCCATGCAATTTGCGCTCTCCAGCCGTGCCCAAGTCGAGCAACTCGCTCCGGCCCACGCCGTCCCGGAGCGCCTCCAGTACGTGGCGGACACCCTCCGGCTGCTGAAGCAGGAACTCGGTGGGCAGCGCGCCCTCCTCGGATTCGGCGGCTCGCCCTGGACCCTCGCCACCTACATGGTCGAGGGCGGCAGCTCGGACGAGTTCGAGCGCATCAAGCTCCTCTTTTACACCGATCGACCGCTCTTCGACGCCCTGCTCGAGCGACTGACTGAAGCTCTGATCACCTACTTCAAGATGCAGATCGCCGCCGGCGCCGACGCGATTCAGATCTTTGACTCGTGGGGCGGAATCATCGCTGGCGCTGACTATGAAGCGGCCTCGCTGCGCTGGATTCGCCAGATCATCGCGGCCCTCCCCCGCGAGTTTCCCGTCATTCTCTACGCCAAGGGCACCGGCTCGCATCTCATCGACCAGACCTTCACGGGCGCTCGCGTGCTGAGCGTCGACTGGACGGTCGATCTGCGCGCCGCCCGCGCCGCCGTGCCAAAGACCATCGCCCTCCAGGGCAACCTCGACCCAGTCCTGATGCAGACGACACCCGAAATTGTCCGCCGCGAGTCGGCGCGACTCCTGGAGACAATGCGCGGCGAGGCCGGGCATATCTTCAATCTGGGTCACGGCATCACCCCGCAGGCGCGCATCGCCTGCATGGAGGCGCTGGTCGACACGGTGACCGGTTGGCGGTGAGTGAAATCCGCCAACCACAGGGCAAGAAATGACCAGACGACGCTCGACCGCTGGACTATCTTGAACCCGTGACGTCCGACTCCACCTCGCCCATCCGGATCGCCGTCATCGGCGGCGGAGTCACTGGACTGACTGCAGCCTACCGGCTAGCGCGCGCCGGCGTAGCGGTTCGGGTTTTCGAGGCCGCCCCCACCGTGGGCGGACCCGTACAGACGGAGCGGACATCGGACGGCTGGCTGATCGAGTCGGGGCCGAATTCCCTGCTCTTGAATGACGCAGGGGTGAGCGGACTCTTCGACGAGCTCGGGCTTTCCCCGCGTCTGCAAGTCGCGGGAGGGTCGGCGAAGAAACGGTTCCTCGTTCGCGACGGCCAAGTCCTGGCGCTGCCCACGTCACCCGCCGCCTTCATCTCGACCCCCCTGTTTTCATTCGGAGCCAAAGGGCGGATCGTGCGCGAACTCGTGCGCGGACGACGCAGTGCCCGCACCGGCGACGTGAGCGTCGCGACACTGGTAGCGGAGCACCTGGGGCAGGAGTGGGTGGATACGGCGGTTCAGCCGTTCGTGAGCGGGATCTACGCGGGGGACCCCACTCGATTGTCAGCGCGGCACGCTTTCCCCCAGCTCTGGGAAGCTGAGCAACGGTCCGGATCGCTGATCCGCGGCATGCTGGATTTGGCCAAAACGCGGCGGCGGCGGGGCGAGCCGCGCGCCAGGATGGTGTCGCTTCCGGAGGGACTTCACGGCATCCCCACCGCCTTGGCGGCACGTCTTCCGGCGACGGCGATCGCCGTCGGAACACGCGTGGATGCGGTGCTGCGGGCGCCGGAAGGGCGATGGAACGTGCGCTGGAGCTCCGCAACAGAGACCGGCAGTGAGACCTTCAGCGCGGTGCTCCTCGCGCTCCCGGCGGCCGCTTTGGCCCGTCTGGCGATCGGGGAACCGGAGGAGCGCCCCTTGGCGGCCCTCCAGCAAATCGAGTACCCCCCCGTCACGTCGGTCTTCCTCGGCTACCGGCGCGATCAGGTGCGACACCCCCTCGATGGCTTTGGCCTCCTGATCCCGGAAAGAGAGAAGCGCCCCATCCTCGGGGTGCTCTTCTCCTCCACCCTCTTCCCCGGCCGGGCCCCCGCGGGGCATGTTGGCCTCACCGTCATGCTTGGCGGAGCGCTCCACCCGGAGCGGGGGCTCCTCCCCCCAGCCGAGGCGATCGCAGTGGCCCGCACGGAGGTGGGTGCCCTCCTCGGCGTCGCCGGGGAACCCGGCCTCGTCCGGCACCGCAGCTGGCCCCGGGCGATCCCGCAGTACAATCTGGGCTACGAAGCCTTCCTGAAGACCCTGGAGACGGTGGAAAGGACCCATCCGGGACTGTTGATCGGCGGCCACGTCCGGGACGGAATCGCCCTTTCGGCCTGCCTGAGCGCCGGCCTCAAGCTCGCCCAGCGAGCACTGGAGCGCCCCAATCGGGCCTAAGGACGAGGGCGCCCCGACTTTCGGTCCGCCCTGCCTTGACTACCCCCGAGGGCGACATACCCTCGGCGACCCTTCTTTGGCATGGCGAAAGACCTCAAGGACACCCTGCAACTCCCGCGAACGGAATTTCCCATGCGGGCGAATCTGGTCCAGCGGGAACCCGCTCGCCTCTCGTGGTGGGAGAAATCCGACCTCTACGGAGCCATTCAGCGCAACCGCGCCGGAAAGCCCGCTTTCGTGCTCCACGACGGGCCTCCGTTCACCAACGGCGACGTGCACATCGGCACGGCCCTGAACAAGACGCTCAAGGACATCACGCTCCGGTACAAGAACCTGCGTGGTTTTAGGACCCCGTTTGTTCCGGGCTGGGACTGCCATGGACTGCCGATTGAGCAGAAGGTCGCCCGCGAACTCCAGGCGAAGGGGGAAACGGTTTCCACGTCCGGACTGCGGGCTCGTTGCGATGCCTTTTCCGAGGGCTGGATTGAGCGCCAGAAGGCTCAGTTCAAGCGCCTCGGCGTCCTTGCCGACTGGGCCCACGAGTACAAGACGAAGGCCCCCGAGTTCGAGGCGGACATCGTCCGGACCTTTGCGGCATTCGTCGAACGCGGCCTCGTGTACCGCAGCAAGAAGCCCGTCTACTGGTCGATTCCCTTCGAGACGGCTCTAGCCGAGGCGGAGATCGAGTACCGGGATCATGTTTCCCCGGCGATCTGGGTGAGATTTCCGGTCCCCGCCGACGTCGCGCAGGGGCGCGGCCTTCCGTCCGACAAGCCGCTCTCCGTGGTGATCTGGACCACGACCCCGTGGACACTTCCGGCCAATCTCGCGATCGCGGTTCACCCTGAAGTGGCGTACGTGGTCGCAGACCTCGGCGCCGAGCGCATCGTGGTCGCCGAGGCGCTGCTCCCTTCCGTGCTCGCGGCGGCGAAAATCGAGGCCCCGGCCAACATCATCGCGACGCGGCCCGGTCGAGACCTTGAGCATCTCGCGGCCCGCCATCCGTTCATCGATCGGCCTTCACCGGTCGTGCTGGCGGACTACGTCACCACCGAGAGCGGCACCGGCGCCGTTCACACCGCTCCAGGGCACGGCGCTGAGGACCATGTGACGGGCCTGCGCTACGGACTGCCGGCTTATTGCCCGGTGGGCGACGACGGTCGCTACGTCAACGATGGTCAGGTCCCGGCGGACTTCGTGGGACTTTCGACACTGGAGACCGTGGAGGATCTCGCAGCGAAGCGGACCTCGCCCGCCAACATCGCCGTGCTCAAGCGTCTGGCGGAAACACAGACCCTCTTCGCGCGGCAACGCTACGTTCATAGTTACCCGCACTGCTGGCGCTCCAAGACGCCCATCATCTTCCGCGCGGTCGACCAGTGGTTCGTGAGCTTGGACGGACGGGATGGAGCCTCCGCCTCGCCCTCGCCGCGAACCGTGGCCCTCAAGGCGCTCCCGGAAGTGCGGTGGATTCCCGCTTGGGGCGAGAATCGCATTCGCGGCGCCGTCGAGGCGCGCCCGGACTGGTGCATCAGCCGCCAGCGTTCGTGGGGAGTGCCGATCGTTGCCTTCTACGACGCCCAGCGCACGCCCTACCTCGACGCCGGCGTGGTCCGCGCCGTCGCGGCGAAGATCGCCGAGCGGGGTAGCAATTTCTGGTACGATGCGTCGGCCGCGGAAATCCTCAGCGGCGTGCCGCTCCCCGCTGGCTGGCCACCGGCCAGCGAGCTCACCGCCGGACGTGACACGCTCGATGTCTGGATCGACTCCGGCTCTTCCCACGCCGCCGTCCTGCGCCGAAACCAGGGCAACACCCAGTGGCCCGCGGACCTTTACCTCGAGGGCAGCGACCAGCACCGCGGCTGGTTCCAATCCTCACTCTGGACCTCGGTGATCGCGTACGACGCTGCGCCCTACAAGGCGGTCCTCACCCACGGCTTCATTGTCGGCGAGGACGGGAAGAAGATCTCCAAGTCCGGACAATACGAGAAGCCGCCCACTTCGGACAACTTCATCGCCCAATATGGCGCCGACGTCATCCGCCTCTGGATCGCTTCCCAGAACTTCACCGAGGACATCACGCTCTCCGAGAAGATTCTGAACAACGCCGCCGAGGCCTACCGGCTCTTCCGCAACACGTTTCGCTACCAGCTTTCGAACCTGTGCGACTTTGACGCATCTCGCGATGCGGTGCCGTTCGCGCGCCTCGATGCCCTGGATCGCTGGGCGCTCCACCAACTCTTCGCGCTGGAGCGAGAGTGCGTGCAAGCCTACGAGGCGTACGAGTTCCACCGCGTCTACCAGCTGTGCAACCAGTTCTGCGCGGTCACGCTTTCGGCCGTTTACCACGACATCCTCAAGGATCGTCTCTACACCCTCGGTACGGCGCATCCGCTGCGCCGCTCGTCCCAGACCGCAATCCACCACCTGTTCCACACGCTGGTGCGGATCCTCGCCCCCATCCTGAGCCTCACCGCCGACGAAGCGTGGTGTCATGCCCACTTCAATCAGGATCTGCCGCCAGCGGACGGCCTCCCCTCCGACGACCCGCGCCGCGCTTCGATCCATCTCCAAGACTGGCCCTCGCTTCCCGCCGAGTGGAATCAGCCCGGTCTCGATGCTGAGATGGTGCGACTCTTCGACGTCCGTCGCCGCATCAACGAGTCCATCGAGCCCCTGCGCGCCGCGGGCAAGCTGGGCAAGTCGCTCGACGCCGCCATCCAGCTCACCGCGGGTGACGCCGATTCGCTTCAATTGCTGACGGCCCACCGCGATCTGCTACCCGAGCTGTTCATCGTGTCTCAGGTCGAGGTCACCGCCTCGGCCGGTGCGGACGGCGGCGTCGCCGTCGGCGTCCGTCACGCTCAGGAGCTCGGTCATCACCGCTGCCCCCGCTGCTGGCGCTGGGTGCCTCAGCTGTGCGCCACGCCGCACGGCGAGGTCTGCCCGCGCTGTTCGGAAGCCCTCTAAAATACCCCCCCAAAAATACCCCGCCATGGCCAAGAAGAAATCCTCCCGGCCCGTCAAGGCCCCTGCTTCCAAGAAACACTCTCCGTCTCACGTGCAAAAGAAACCCTCTCCAGAGAAGGCGCGTCCCGCGCCGGCAAAGCCCACCGCCAAAAAGGCAGCCCCCAAGCCGGCACCAGCCAAGGCACCGCCGCCCGCCAAAGCCGCTGCCCCTGCCAAGGCCGCTGCCCCTACCAAAGCCGCTGCCCCAGTCAAAGCTGCCCCGGTCCACACGGCTCCCGCCGTCACGCCTGCGAAGTCGGCAGCAAAGGCGCCCGTCGCTCCGACCAAGCTCGCCGCGCCGAGCAAGGTGACTGCTCCAAGCAAAGCGGCCGCGCCGAGCAAGGGAGCCGAGCCGGCTCAGGGAGCAGACAAGGGCAAAGCCCGCGATGCGCTAAGGAACAAGATCCTGGGCAGCCGCAAGCCCGCCAAACCGATCGCCTTTTCCTTGGAGGAGGTACGAGAGCTCGCCAAGGTGGCGGCAAAAGGCAACGAGAGCGCGACCAACAAGAAGGTCATCGCCGCCAAGGCCAAACCCGGCAAGGTGACGGAGCCCCGTCCCACCGCGAAGCCGACGACCCCGAATCACGTCAAGGCTGCGTCGCTCGCCGACATCCTCGGCTTCAATCCCCGCAAGACCAGCGCCCCCAATGCGGAGTCCGACGCCGACATTCCCGAAAAGTACCGCCGTTACTACCGCCTGCTGATCGAGCTGCGTAATCACGTCACCGGCCAGTTGGACCAGCACACCGAGGATACGCTGAAACGGTCCTCCAAGGAGGACGCGGGCGACTTGTCGAGCTACGGCCAACACATGGCTGATGCCGGGACCGACACCTTCGACCGCGACTTCGCCCTCAGCCTCGTTTCCAGCGAGCAGGAGGCACTTTCCGAGATCGAGGCGGCGATCCAGCGCATCAAGGCTGGCACCTATGGCATTTGCGAAATCACGCAGAAGCCGATCGCCAAGGAGCGCCTGCTCGCCGTCCCCTTCACGCGCAACTCGGCCGAAGCGCAAAAGGAGATCGAACGTAATCGCTACCGCACCCGCACCGGTGCGGGCCTCTTCGGCGAACTCGGCGAAGAGGGCGCGTCGATGAGTGGAGACGACGGCGGCGACGATTGAGCGCGCCCGCGTCCAGTTCCACCCCACCGCCCTCCCCGACTCGCGGTCGGGCGGAGCGCATCCTTGCCTACCGACGCTTCTGGGTCTTGGCCCTCGTCGTGTTCGCGTTGGACCAGGGATCCAAGGCGTGGGTCTTCGCCACGCTTCCGTTCGGAACCTACGGCCCACCCGGCGCGATCACCATCGTTGACGGATTTTTCTATCTGGTCCACGTCGGCAACACGGGTGCCGCCTGGAGCCTGTTCAGCGGCCGCAGCACCCTGCTGGCCGGGCTCGCCCTGGTGACCCTCATCGGCATCTACGCGTGGCGAGCCTCGCTCGGCTTGCAGGTCCGAACCGTGCAGACCGGGTTCGGCCTGCTCTGCGGCGGCATCGTGGGCAACTTCGTGGACCGACTGCTTCACGGTCACGTGGTCGATTTCATCGATCTGCACTTCGGTAGCTACGTCTACCCGACCTTCAACATCGCCGACGCCGGAATCTGCACGGGCGTCGGACTCTACATGCTCTGGACCCTCCGCCAGCCGCCCCCGCAGGCCTAGTTTCCGCGCGGGCCGAAAATGCATTTGCCCTTCCGGCCCGCACCTTTACCTCCTTCTTGGCAACCATGAGCCCGGTTGCCCACGACTCCCCCCTCAGTTCGCCCTCGGATCGCGAGTTCTACCTGGGGGCCGACGATTTCTTCCGCGCCAATCGGCCGACTTCGCTGACGTTCGACGACGTCTCGCTCGCCACCCTCTTCTCCGACATTCTACCCAAGGATGCGGACCCGTCGACGGCCCTCTCCGACTCGTTGCGGCTGCCGATCCCGATCATCTCGTCCGACATGGACACGGTGACGGAGGCCAAGATGGCGATCACCATGGCCCTGAACGGAGGGCTCGGGGTCATCCATTACAACATGACGGCCCGCGAGCAGATCAAGGAGGTCGCCCGGGTGAAGCGCCATATCCACGGGTTAATCCAGGACCCCATCACCGTCACGCCCGATCAACTGGTCGGCGACGTGCTGGCGATGATCGAGCAGCGGCGCTATGAATTCCGCACCTTCCCGGTAGTGGATGCCGAAGGTAAGCTGATGGGTCTGCTGTCAGGCAGCAGCGTCCGCGATCGCTACCGCACCAAGAAAGTGGCCGAGGCCATGGTCCCGCGGCGAGAAATCCTCACCGTCCACGAACGCAATCTGAAGCCCGACCCGATCAGTGCGGCGGACGCCTTCTTCATGGAGCACGTCGGCATCCACAAGATGCTCGTGGTAGACGACGGCGACCGCCTCCGCGGCCTCGTTACCTTCTCAGATGTCGAGCGCATCACCGGAGGCAAAGTCCCGGCGCAAGCCCGCGCGCGACGGCGAGTTCCGTCTCGTCGTCGGCGCCGCGATCGCCCCGGTGCGCTTGGCCGATGGCACCCTCGATCGGGACCGGATCCTGACGCATGTCGGCCAACTGGTCGAGGAGTCGGTCGACGCCGTCGCCGTGTCCACGGCCCACGGTCACACCGCCGGGGTCGGCGACATGGTGCGACTGGTCCGCCAGCACTTTCCCGCCCTCACCATCATCGCCGGCAACGTTACCAGCGGCGACGGAGTGCGCTACCTTGCGGAGTGCGGCGCGAGCGCGATCAAGGTTGGCCAAGGCCCGGGGTCCATCTGCACGACCCGCATCGTCGCCGGAGTCGGCATCCCCCAGCTCACCGCGCTCTACGTCGCCAGCCGCGAGGCGGCGGCCTGCGGCGTGCGGGTGATCGCCGATGGCGGCATCACGAAGAGCGGCGACATCGTTAAGGCTCTGACCCTCGCGGATGCGGTGATTTTGGGCGGCCTGCTGGCGGGATGCCGGGAGGCACCGGGCGAGATCATGGAAATCAACGGCAAGCTCTACAAGCAGTACCGCGGGATGGGCTCGCTGTCCGCGATGAAGGCCGGCAGTGCGGCGAGATATGGTCACGACAAAACCGACTCCACACGAAAGCTCACGGCCGAGGGAATTGAGGCGCTGAAGGAAGTTTCCGGCTCAGCCAACGACGTGGTCGCCTCGCTGATCGGCGGCCTGCAGAGCGGAATGGGATATCTAGGCGCGCGGACCCTGCCCGACCTCCGGAAACGCGCCCGGTACGTTCGCGTGAGCCCGGCAGGGCAGCGCGAGGCCGCCCCCCACGACGTGGTAGAGATCAAGACGCAGTCGAAGGGCTGATCGGGACTCTTCGCTTCCGCCGTTTTTCGTTTGCCCTTGGGCGGCCGGAACGGCTTGAAAGTGAGGGCAACAAGGGGTTCGCCTCGGTTGCCTCACCGGAACCATGTCGCTCCCTTCCTTTTCCAGCCAACTGATCGCCGATGTCGGCATCTCCCTCGGTGACGAGGGCAAAGGTCGGCTGATTCCCGAGATCGCCGAGGAATTGGCTCACTCGCCGCATCGCGTCAGCGTGGTGCTGAAGGTGAACGGTGGGGCAAATTCGGGGCACACGGCCGCCGGCATCAAGCTCAACCTCCTGCCCTCGGGCGTGGTCGAGCGCGAGATCCCGCACCTCGCCATCGGCAGCGGCGTGGTCGCGGATCCCCGCAAAGTCCATTGGGAGGCCCGCCCGCTAGAGGCCCGCGGGTTCCAGGTCTACTCGCGCTTGCTCGTCGATGAGCGCACGCTGGTGTCGGATCTGAGCCACCGACTCCTCGATCTCGCGTGGGAAGACTACCGGGTGAACGTCCTCGCCGAGGAACCGCGCGGATCCACCGGCCGCGGTATCACCCCGGCGTACCAGGACGAAGTGGGCCAGTGGCAGATCACGTACGCGGACTTTCTGGGTTCACGCGCGGAGTTTACGCGCAAGCTCGCCCAGCGCGCGGACCGAGCGCTGCGCACGATTCAGCACGTCTGCCGCGTCTCGCCCGAGCGCTTCGCCGAGTTCTTCAGCCGCCTGACCGCAGCCGAGCAACGCGCCAACGCCGAAGCCATCGAGACCGGCATTTACGCGCGCGAGGAATTCGATTTCTCACGCTTTCTCGGGTCCGGTCCCTTCAGTCTTAATCTCGAAGCGCTGGTTGCGGTGTACTGGGAAGCAGGGCAGGCACTG
>Ga0164293_10000770_pt1 | contig 26449 bp, 17 predicted proteins | sample GEODES118metaG_FD_111487 | JGI IMG/M metagenome (GOLD analysis project Ga0164293, IMG submission 111487) | Eutrophic lake water microbial communities from Lake Mendota, Wisconsin, USA - GEODES118 metaG | ecosystem: Environmental > Aquatic > Freshwater > Lake | place: USA: Lake Mendota...
AATGAAAAAAATAGTGAAGATACGAAAAATGTTATGAAAGTTCAAGTTCCTATCGCAGTTCCTAAAAATGGTGAAAAGGTAAAGCCAGGATTTGTTCCCAAGAATGGTGACGACGTGCTTCTGCCGCTACCTCCCTGCCCTCCTGATTTAACGAGAGAAACGGGAGAAACTAAAAAAGAAAAAGAAATCGAAGTTGTTAAAGTAGACATCGATGATAAAGATGCATGTTATGAAAAAAATTGTCCGGGATGTATATGCAAACGTATTCCTTTTAAAATAGATAAAGTTAACATAGACATTGAAATAAAAAATATCAAAGACTTAATTAATCTATGTGATAATTACAAATTAGCAGTGAATGTTGAATATAATATTAATATGCAAGCTTTGCACAAGATTAGAAACGACTTGGTGGAGTTAAATAACATGATAGGTATGAAAAATCTTAAAGAAAATATAGTAGACCAATTGTTGTATTATTTGCAAAACTTGCATGTTCCTAATGTAAAGCATTCGCATTCAGGGGCGAGCAATAGTGGCGACTTTTTGCATACTGTTATCTATGGATCCCCCGGGACTGGTAAAACGGAAGTTGCAAAAATAATAGGAAGAATATACAGCAATTTAGGTGTTATTAAAAGTAAGGGGTCGTCAACATCATCGGGAACATATGTTCCCCCAAAAAAGAAAAGCAGTTCAGGTTCAAGTTCAACCTCATCTAGCTCTAGCTCTGGATCTGGCTCTAGCTCAAGCTCCAAATTTAAAAAAGTGACACGTGCGGATTTAATCGCCGGATACCTTGGACAAACTGCACTTAAAACAAAAGACGCGATTAAGGATAGTATTGGTGGTGTATTATTTATCGACGAGGCATATGCTCTTGGAAATACGGAGAAACGCGATAGTTTTTCAAAAGAGTGTATTGACACATTATGTGAGGCATTAAGCGATCATAAAGATGATTTAATGGTTATTATTGCTGGGTATGAAAAAGATTTGAATGAATGATTTTTTGCATACAATGATGGACTTGATTCGCGTTTCACATGGCGATTCAAAATAGACGATTATACTCCGGAAGACTTGCGCGATATTTTTAGTAAGAAGGTGAAAGATTTTGGATGGTCTATTTATGAAGGTGAAGAAATAAAAGCGGAGTGGTTTGAGAAACATATGAAGTATTTTAAGTATTACGGGAGAGATATGGAGACACTTTTTTCAAAAACGAAAATAGCACATAGTAGACGTGTTTTTTGTAAACCGGAAAACGTGAAAACAAAAATCACGATGAAAGATTTAGAGAATGGTTTTGAAATGTATATGAATAACGATGAAGTAAAGAAACGTGCTGATAAAGAAGATATTAAAGTAATACAAAATATGTATTTATAGGATATGGATTTATAGGATATGGATATGGGTATAAATATAGGTTGTAATCATAATAATATTTTATTTTTAAAATTATATTATGAGCGATCCAACAAAAAAAAGTATAGTTATTAACACATCATTTTTATCAAGTTCAGGTGCAGGTTCGGAATTGAGTGCAGGAGCAAGTAAAAATAAATCAAGAAAACATATTCGTCAAAAAATACCCGATGAAGTAATAAAACCAAGTAAATTAAAACAAATATTGCTGGATAAAATAAATGCAAAACGAAAAGCGGAGTTAACTATGACAACTACTGCAGCAACAAATTCGTTATCTACAAAGCATACAAATCATAAAAAAGGATCTGAATTTGGGGGTAGTGGTAGTGGAAACGGAAATGCTAACGGAGGCATAGATAAAGAAAAAGAAGCAAGAATATTTAGTGATGAGTTTAAGAAGTCACTTAATTTTTTAGATAAATACATACAAACAAAACAAACTGAAAAATCGGATAAACATCATCATCGCCAACATTCAAAAACATTGAAAAAACCCAGTGGAACAAGTTCAACGAGTTTAAATGAAGATATTTTAAAATCGTTACATAGTAATAGGAACAACAACAACCATAATATATCACCTCATCGAACACAATTAAATGTCAATACTCAACTTTATCAAAAACCATCAGCAACATATGGTTCTAATATTATGCAACAGAGTATATCGCCATCGCAACCTGTTTCACACGCATCTACACCCACATTCGCGCCTGCCCAACGCGGTGTATCCTTTGCGACACAAGCACCTAGTCCCCGCACCCATACCAGTGGATTTCAAAAAATTCAACTTAATGTTCCGAAGGTGAATAATAATAACCATGTTTCTACTTACGCTTCTGCTCCCAAAAATGAAAAAATAACATTGGCTTTAGGAAAACCTGTTGCACATGGAACAACTATGAAAGATGCTGGGAATTTAATATATACAGAATTACCTCCAGAATTAATGCCAAATGCACCTATGTCTACACCTATGCTAACAATATTACCTGACCCTATGACTATGCCTATGCCTATGCCTATTACTCATGAACCTGCTCCCATCATTGAAACATTTGTATCTTCACCTTCACCTTCGCCTTCGCCTTCGCCTTCGCCTTCGCCTTCGCCTTTGCCTTTATCCATACCTTCAACCACCTTATCAACATATACGCCTACTTTTTCGCCTATTAAGTTAACAGATGATAAACCATATGGATGTTTAAAACATGGTAAAAAACCAACATTTCGATTATATAATAAAACTATTAAACATTCACATTCCCATTCAGAGTCAACAAATCCCGAAAATAAAAACGAGTCTGTATTATATTCAGAAAGGCAACAAAAGTTAAATGATTTAAGAAATAAACATAATCCTAAGACCAGTTCGTTGTCATCGTCGTCGTCGTCGTCGTCGTCATATATCTCAGGAGATGGCGAACTTGAAAATGATGAGAAAGGAGAGAAAGGAGAGAAACGCGAAAATAAAATAAATAATTCAACATCGTCATCATCATCAAATCGTGCAACAAAAATAAGAAAAAGATTAAGAAAAACGATAACAAAAAGATTTAAATTAGGAAAACAAGGAAATGTTGTTGGCGTGCTTATTAAAAATAATGATACACGAAAGAAAATACAAAAAGAACATAGTCTTCTTAAAAATAAAAATTTATCAGACGTTAAAAAATACCTTGTAGAACAAAGGTTGATGAAAATCGGGTCAACGGCACCCCCTAATATTATTAGAAAAATATATGAAGATTCAGTATTAACCGGAGAAGTTGAAAACATAGGCAAAGATGTAATATTGCATAACTTTTTGGAACAGAATAAGCCGTGGTAAGCCGTGGTAAGCCGTGGTAAGCCACTAGAACTATGTATAAATCGGTGTATTTGCAAGCATTTTCCCTGTTTCTACACCTCGTGTGCTATTACCAAATGTATTAAGAGGCGGTGAAACGATTCCGATACCCATAATACCAGGTATAACTATCATAATAATTCCTCCAACACCGCTTTTAGCAGGCAGACATGTTTCCTTCCACCATATAGGTGCTTCATTATACATTCCATGCTCTGCCATATGGATTATAGCATATTCTGCATTTTCTCGCGATGTTAGTTTCTTTTTGGTAATCGGGTTTACTCCATAGTTTGCAAGGGTTGCTGCCATTACTGCGATATTTTTGCTTGAAAACATATATGAACATTGTTTTGTATAACATTGAATGATCGTTTGTATTTTTCCGTAAAATCTGCCGTATTTCATTAAAGTCATAACAAGTTTTCGATTGTGTTGATTATTCGTGATTTCAGAAATAAATACTTTATTGTTTAGTTCTGTTTTATCATCGGCAAAATCTTCCATATTTTTTTTAATAATTTTATCAATATGTTTTATATTTTCTTTATCTGGTATATTTTTATCATAAAGAAGACTTGTTGTTGCCATTGCGCCGGCATTTACGAATGAATTAATAGTATGGTTTTTTATTTTTAATACGTCTTCTAAAGAATTAAAGCTACGAATTTCATCCGAACTTCCTATTTTTTCTAAAAGTGTTTCTACGTTGTATTTATTTAGTGCGAGAATAAGTGAGAATACTTTTGAAACGGATTCAATAGCTACTTTTTTGTCATGGTCTCCGACATTCATAACATTTCCTTTTATATCGCATATAGAAATTGCATATATATCAGGGTCTACGCCTTTAAGTTCGGGAATATAAGCTGCATTTTTACCGGTGTTATGTTTTACGCGAATCGTATTATATATTTTTTCGACATCTTCTTTTTTAAAAGACATATTCGTAAATATTATATATTATTTGTATATAATATTTATATATAACATTTTATAACGATATAAGAGAGGTATTATAAAAAATACATAGTAAAATGTTACTTTCTCATTATTTGGATAGTTCGAAAATTCATAAACCTACATCTATACAAATTCCAAAGATAATTCATATGTGTAACAAAATACTTGACGCAAAAAGCATCGAATATTCAAAAAATTGGAAAAAACTAAATCCTGATTTTACTATACGATTAAGTGATGAAAGTATGAAAAAAACATTTTTACAAAACGAGTTCCCCAAAATATACGCGGATATATTTGATTTTCTAGAAGATGGACCAATTAAGGCTGATTTTTGGAGAATATGTGTCCTATATAAACATGGAGGTGTATATTCAGATATTGATATTGAACCTCTTATTCCGTTATCCAATTTTATAGAACCAAATGTTGGTTTTGTAACATGCAGCGCATACCGACAAGACCTTCAATTTAATCCTAGTTTTATTATTGCACCAAAAGAGTGCGTTATTATAAAAAATGCAATTGACTGGTATATAAAAAAGTATGAAAATAAAGAACCCTATAATTACTGGGGATGGAGTATAATGCAGGCATTTACAGATACATTTTTATTAAATGGATACACTAATCGCGAAGGTATATATATTTATAAGATGGATAACAAACAAGAACTAAAAGTTCAAATTATTCAGGAAGTTACTGGTAAAGAACATTATGATGCACACAACTTATATAAAGGGATGCGTGTTTTTAATAATAGATATAAGGATTGGGACCATGTAAGTCATAGCTTTATATTAAACGAGAACGGAGAGAAAGGAGAGAAAGGAGATAACGGAGAGAATGGAGAGACAAACACCAATAAATAATATATCAAACATAGTTAAAGATATTACACCTACATATATAGTCACAAATAATTCTCAATAATTACTATTTAATACCTACTCGTTGAGTATTGCATAGTAGCATAGCAACCATGGCACTTATATTGTCCTACTTTGAACATACCAAAAAATACACTGAAGAATACGGCGACAAAACGATAGTATTGATGATGGTCGGTTCTTTTTATGAAATATATGGTGAAAAGAACAGCAAAGGGGTGATATCAGGTAGCAAAATCGAAGATATATCGAAAATATGCGACTTGGCAATCGCACAAAAAACGGGAACATATGTTATGGCCGGTTTTACATATACAAAAATAGACAAATATTTGAAGAAAATACAAGATGCAGGATATACAACCATAGTAATCAAACAAGATCCCGGTAATCCTAAAATACGCAGCGTAGAAGGTATTTATTCACCTGGAACATTTTTTAACCCTGATGCATGCGAAATATCAAACAATACGATGTGTGTATGGGTTGAACGCGTTTCATATATGAAAAGTAAATCGGTGATTGTTGGATTGGCAAATGTCGATATATATACAGGACGTGTTATTTTATTTGAGTATAAAACAGAAGACAAACATAATCCGACAACATACGATGAACTTGAAAGATATATATCGACGTATAAACCAAGTGAAGTGATTTTCATATCAAACTTTGATAAAAAAATGAGCGCAGATATTATGAATTTTGCTGGACTTTATGGAGCTGGAGCTGGTTCTGCAACTGGTGGATCAGCAAGTAACACAAACGCATGCAAAAATATTCATATGGTATATTTAGAGAATGAGAAAGAAGACGAATGTGCAAACACCACAAACATAGCAAACCATATATTCAAAGAGAAGGCAGTAAAATGCGAAAAACAGACATATCGAAACGAAATATTACAAAAATTCTATAAATACTCCGTAGCAGAATCGATTATTCAGTATACGAGCGAATACGAATACGGAACACAAGCATTTATATTTTTATTGAATTTTCTATATGAACATAATCCGAATTTGGTGAATAAGATTCGCGAGCCTGTATTTGACAATAAGAGCGACCGCGTGATATTGGCAAATCATTCACTAAAACAATTGAATATTATTGATGACGACAATTATACAGGAAAATACTCATCTGTTTTGAAATTTTTGAATAACTGCATTACGCCAATGGGGATGCGAAAATTTAGATATAAAATGTTGAACCCGATTTTCGATATTGAAAAATTAAATAAAGAATATGCCATTACTGAACATGTTTTGTTGCACGGCAATGGTGGTGCTGAGATGCAAATCATGGAATGGCGAAAACAAATGGCGGAGTTGAAAGATATCGAAAAACTACATCGTCAGCTCGTGCACCAAAAAGTAAATCCGCGTAGTCTATTCCATTTTTATAATAACCTAAAAATAGTTGCGGAGATGCTTGATGTTTTACAACAGGATAAAATCATTACTGCTTATATATATGATGAACTGGGACTATGTTATGATACTAATGCCAATGCCGAAAATAATATTTCGGTCATGTGTAATAATATTCGCAACTTTATAGCATCCTTTTTTGATATTGATAAATGTGGCAATATAGACAACTTGAATTTTGATGACAACTTTGTATTAGAGAAAGTCAGTAATAAACTAGACGATATCGTATATAACTACGAAAACTCTTATATTGAATTAAAAACAATTCAGATATATTTAGATAAACTGATTTCAACAGGAGAAAAGGAATCAAAAAGCGAGAAAAAATATGAATACGTAAAAATACATGACACTGAAAAGATGGGTTATAGTTTAGTGACTACAAAACGTCGTGCTAAAATCTTAGAAGATCAAATAAAAGAACAGATGAAAAAATATGGGAAAACTGATATGGATCAAGATGCAAGCGCCGGCACAAGCACTGATAGTCGTAAAACAATCCATATAAATGTAGAGTATATCAGTTACAAAAAAACAAAAGTGATTTTGCCTGTTAAAATAACAGGAATTACATACCCAATAGCGACTGGAAGTAACTATGCGATCGTGTCAACACAGATTAATAAAATATGTGACACTATTATTAGTTCAAAAAATGAAATGAAATGCGAAATTGAGAATATTTTTAATGATTTTGTGAGGAAGTTTCAAAATACATTTGACTATCAGTTTCAGAAAATAGTCGATGCATTGTCGATAGTTGATAACCTGCAAAATAAAGTATATATTGCTTTAAAAAACAAGTATACAAAACCAGTTATTTGTATTAAGGACATGGGCATGGGCATGGGCATGGGCATGGGCATGGGCATGGGCATGGGCGTGGGCGTGGACATGGACAAGGAATCATACGTGAAAGCAAAAGATTTGCGCCATTGCCTCATTGAACACATTAACACAAGTGAAATATATGTTACGAATGATATTGAGTTAGGACAAGGAACTGCTCAAGATGGGATATTATTATATGGAACGAATGCAGTTGGAAAAACGAGTTTAATACGCGCACTTGGTATTGCAGTTATCATGGCACAAGCAGGCTTATATGTGCCTTGTTCATCTTTCGAGTATATGCCGTATCAAAGTATATTTACACGTATTTTAGGCAATGACAATTTATTCAAAGGGATGTCGACATTTATGGTGGAGATGTCGGAGCTGCGGGTTATTCTGAAGTCGGCAAATAAGAATGCGCTTATTTTAGGCGACGAATTGTGTTCAGGAACAGAGATGGATTCAGCAATTAGTATTTTTGTCGCTGGACTGAAAAAGATGCACGATGCAAAATGTTCTTTCATTTTTGCAACACATATGCATGAAATTAATAAATACGAAGAAGTCGAAGCACTAAATAGAATGACGATGAAACATTTGGAAGTAACATATAATAAAGAAACAGACAGCCTTGTATATGATAGAAAATTAAAAGATGGTTCCGGGTTTAGTATGTATGGTTTAGAAGTATGCAAGTCTTTGCACTTACCTGATGATTTTCTCGAATATGCGAATAATATAAGACTGAAATATAGAAATAATGAACAAAGTATTCTTTCACTTTCGACGTCGAGGTATAATACAAATAAAGTGAGAGCTACATGCGAAATGTGTAAAATAGAAATGGGAACAGAAATACATCATTTGCAACATCAGAAGAATGCGGACAAATACGACTTTATTGGTTATTTTCATAAAAATCATACTGCAAATTTGATTTCAATATGCGAAAAATGCCATAGTAATATTCATTCGAGTGGCGACCAACATAGAAAAGTAAAAACATCAAATGGACCGGTTATAATGAAGAAGGCATAATAAAATAGAATAAGGAACCATTTGTATTTATATTCATAATTATTTATAGTTATAAATATATATTCATAACTATATATTCATAACTATAAATATATATTATATTAACCAATGAGCGATAACCAAGGACAGGTGCAAACTTTTGGAGAAGCTAAGACATCATTTATAGATGTGATTCAATCATCTTTCACAAGTTTAGCAAAAATGTTAGGAATTCCACAACTTAAAGAATCATTTTATCAAAATATTATTTATATTTTAATAGTAATAGTTGTTATGGTGGGTATTTTAGTATATATACAAATGGTTGGTCTAGAAAGCAAAAGTCCACTTTTTTCACCCCCTACAAAAGAAGTAAAACAAATCGAAATTAAAAGAGTAGTTGAAGGATTTGATGCAAATGTTGGATTTCATGGTATAGATACTAGTGCAGCACCGGTTAATGAGGGAGATAATAATATGTATGGCGGTGATGGTGGGGACGACAATGGCCATAATGCATTATTACATGATGGACTCAGTGAACATTTTGAAAATAACAAGAGAAGAAAATAAGTTATTTACTGGCATATTATATTTTTTATTTAACTATTTCGCTATTTCATTATGAATAAATATATAATGAAATAAAATTGATTTATAAATAGTATATATTAAGTATATATTATAGCTACCTATAAACATCAACACGATACCCTTATCATCTACAATAAAATCAAAATGATCATCCCAGTAAAGTGCTTCACATGCGGTAAAGTGATTGGCGACAAGTATCGCTACTACTTAACCGAAGTGAAAAAATTAAAAATGTCGGAAGGTATGAAAAATGATAAAGTAATTTATTTGACGAAAGAATTTAGAGATAAAACGCCCGAAGGTTATGTTCTAGACCAACTTAAATTTAATAAAATGTGTTGCAGAAAACACTTCCTTACGCACGTTGACATTGAGTAGTTACTAATTATAAAATACAAATGTAAATATTAATATAATAAAATATTAATATATTTTTATTATTTTTTACTATTTTTTACTATTTTTTACTATATTATTTTATTATCCCATTATAATATAGTATACTATTAATAATAAAAACACAAAAAATGAAAGCATCAAAACATAGACACAGAAATATAAATAGTAAAAGAAGAACGCGTAAAATTAAAGGGGGTAGCGGAATCGGTGTAAAAGTAGAAAGTGCGTCTCAACATCAGTATATTAATCCGTCAAGTGGTGGAAGTTTATGTCCCGGATGTCGAAGTGATAATACAACCGCAATAGGTGCATATTCATTAAAAACACCATTACCCGACTGGCCTCCTTCATGGAATAAAGGTATTATGGTTGGTGGTGGTGTCGGCAAACGTAAAGGAAAAGGTAGAAGAAAGAAGGGGGGTGGCGGCTTTACATGTGGCGGATGCGGACAAATATGTAACCAGCCACCACTTCAATTTTTACAAAAAGGTGGTAGTAAAGCTAGTAGAGATAAATCCAAAAGGTCACGCAAAATGAGAGGGGGTGGATTCTGGGATTTTGCAAAACCATTTTGGAATCCTAATAATCCTGGTGCAGTAGGTTATGATAATGGGTATAAAGTTTTAGCACCTTCATGTAAAGGAATATCACCTTCCGGATTAGGTTCGCCCGTTTCAACTGCAGGATATGAACCAGATAGAAAACCATGGTCTGCTGAATTCCGTGATGATAAACACATATATCAAAAGGGCGGTGGCCATAGTAAGGGTCGTAAAATCAAATCAAGAAAAATGAAAGGAGGTAGTGTAGTAAACGATTTATTTAATTTTGGAAGAACCGCATTATATGGGATTGGGACAACTTTTAATAATTATATGGGTGTATCCAATGATGTATATGCATCACCACCGAACCCTTTATTTGGCCAATTCCCAAGAGGTTATGGCACGGGAAATAACATAGGAAGTGAAAAACAATTTATGGATATAAAACCATTTGATATGAAAAATATTTATAAAAATGCAACACTTACTGCTTCAAAAACATAAATATATAAAGTGTATACTAATATTAATACTGATAGTGATAGTGATACTACATTAGTATTTTTACATTTAGGTATTATTAGATAGTGTTTATATAATACTTATTTTGTATAATATTTTATGTTATAATATATTATAACACATTATAACAAAAATGAATTCAGTTATGAAGTTGTGCACACCATCTAAGATATATTTCTTTGTGGCAATTATATTACTTTTTCTTTCATTCGTCAATGATATGCGAAACAAAGATAAGGACAAAGTATGTTTAGGAAAACTTAAATGCAAAAATAAGCCATTGTACTATTTTATGAATGTATTATTTATTGTTCTATGGACATGGATATTGAATAAGTTATGCTCCTATGGATGGGTTAAACTTTCATGGTTCTTGTTAGTCGCACCTTTTTTTATTCTTCTTGTTTTATTTATTATGATTTCATACATGGTTGTTCGTATGGCAAAAAATATGAACCAAGCGAATGCTTCTATAGGGGGTGGAATGGGTATGCAACGTATGCAATAAAAATGCAACCTTGATACTATCATGATACTATCATAAGACAACTCTTCATATATATATATATATATATATAAATAAATAGTTACTAACTATTATAAGTAGTTACTAACTATATAAAAAATACTAACTATATAAAATATATAAAATATATAGAATTTTAATAATATAGCATTATAATTTAAGAAATATGAATACAGAACTTGCTTGGGAAGTTATAGACAAGTATTTTGAAGATAATCCAAATATTTTAGTCAATCATCATTTAGCATCTTATAACGACTTCATAAAAAATGGAATAAAACGCATTTTCAAAGAAAAAAACCCGATTATCCTACAAAAAGAAGAAGACCCAGAAACTAATATTTTTCGGCTTCGTTGCGAATTGTATATCGGTGGCAAAAATGGTAACAAAGTATACTACGGAAAACCGATTATATATGATGACGATAATAATGGCCTCGATAAGCGTTCACATTTTATGTATCCCAATGAAGCACGTTTGCGCAACATGACATATGCAACAACAATTCACTATGATGTTGAGGTCGACTTTATAATGCGTGAACACGATGGAAGTGTAATAAGAAATACAATAACACTGGAAAAGGTATTTCTAGGACGTTTTCCAATCATGCTTCAATCCGAGTTATGTATTTTACATGGTCTCAATCCATCAGTTCGTTTTAATATGGGAGAGTGTCGAAATGACTACGGCGGATACTTTATCATCGATGGGAAAGAGAAGTTTATCATTGCACAAGAAAAATTTGCAGACAATATGTTGTATATAAGAGAATACGAAGACAAGGATGAAACGTATAGTCACTCGGCGGATATTCGCACAGTATCCGAAGACGCCTCGAAACCCGAGCGCACTATGTCTGTGCGTATCCTTGCACCAAGTGCTAGCTACTCCAATGGCCAAATTGTCGTTGTTATTCCAAATGTACGAAAACCAATCCCGCTTTTTATAGTTATGCGTGCACTTGGTGTCTTGTCTGACAAAGATATTATCGAATATTGTTTACTCGATTTAGAAAAAAATGAGAGCATGGTTGATCTCTTTATACCATCGATTCACGACGCAAACCGCATATTTACACAAGAAATTGCACTTAAATTCATTGCCACATTTACAAAGTCAAAGACAACTGCACACGTGCATGATATACTTATGAACTATTTTTTGCCACAGATTGGCGAATTAAACTATATTCAAAAAGCGTATTATTTGGGATACATCGTTTATAAGTTGCTACTGGTGTATAATAAGAGCGACAAACCGACAGACCGCGACAATTTCAAATTTAAACGTGTGGACTCGCCAGGCAGATTGTTATATGATTTATTTAAGGAATATTTTTCACTTCAACAGCAGAGTATTCGCCTTGCAATTGACCGCGAATACTATATGAATACGCCGCGATATAACACAACGGACTCATTTCCCAGTCTTGTTACATTAAATCAAACAGAGGCATTCAAAGACCGCGTTGTTGAATCCGGGTTTAGACGTGCATTTAAGGGGGATTGGGGGTCGGTTGACCATACCAAAAAAGTAGGCGTTGTACAAGACGTGAATCGTCTTTCATATAACTCGTTTATTGCAGGGTTGCGAAAAATAAATTTGCCAATTGATTCGTCTTCTAAATCCATTAAACCCCGTTTACTTCATGGATCGCAATGGGGTATAATCGATCCTGTTGATACACCAGATGGTGCAAACTGCGGTCTCCATAAAAACATGACATTGACGTGTCATATTACAACCGGATTTTCAGGGCACCCGATAATAAAATGGATGCGCGATATTGCAGGAATGAAATTATTAGAAGAGTGTCCACGCAAATATTTGTTTAGCGCGACAAAAGTTTTTGTGAATGGAGCATGGATCGGTGTAGTCACAAATCCGGATGAAGTGACACTTATATTGAAAACGTATCGAAGATACGGATTAATATCGCCTTTTGTAAGCTGCAACTGGGATATACAAACTAGTGAAATATTTATATTTACGGATGGTGGGCGTCTTTGTCGTCCACTTTTTTACTATGATGCAATACGGCGTCACTACTCATTCGAAGAAAAAAGTGTTCTCGAATACTTGAAATCTGGCGAGTTTCACTGGCAAGACTTGGTTGGTAAGAAAGAAAAAAAGAAGATAAAAGAGTATGTTGTTGATTCTCATATCATATATACACCATTTGACTTATATGGTGCGGAAGATATTGTAAAACTTAAGGGCACTATCATGCCTGATATATTGGAGTATTTGGATACATCGGAGGCGGAATCTGCACTTATTACGATTTCATATGAAGCCAGAGATAAACTATACACACATGTTGAAATTCATCCTTCACTGATGTATGGGTTTATGGGCAATCAAATAGTATATCTAGAGAATAATCCATTGCCACGTAATGCATTTGCATGTGGACAAGCCAAGCAAGCTATTTCTCTATATAGCACCAACTTTTTCTCGCGCATCGACAAAATGGGCGTCATGTTAAACTATGGACAAATTCCGCTTGTGAAAAGCCGGTATCTCAAACATATCAACTATGAAGAACATCCATGTGGCGAAAATATAATTGTTGCAATTATGTGCTACTCGGGATACAATGTGGAAGACTCTATTTTATTCAATGAGGGTTCCGTAAAACGTGGAATGTTTCGAACGACATATTTCAACTCCTATGAAACACGCGAAGAATCGTCTAAAATAAAAGGTTCAAGCGTTGATTCACATATAGTAAATATCGAAAGCCAAGGGAATGTTACTGGTCTAAAGCCTGGATATGAATACGACCACCTTGATATATATGGCATGATTAAAGAAAATACCGAATTAACTGATAAAGTTGTATTGATTGGAAAAGTAAAAACAAATCTCGACAATCCGGATCATCCAGTAGATGAGTCCGTTTATCCAAAGAAAGGGCAACTCGGTTTTGTAGACAAAACATTTATTACCGAGAGCGAGGAAGGCACACGCCTTGCAAAGGTGAGAATTCGCGAAGAAAGAATGCCAAATATCGGTGATAAATTTGCATCCCGCGCCGGGCAAAAGGGTACTGTAGGTATTCTAATCCGCGAACAAGATATGCCATTTACCGGGTCAGGAATGCGCCCCGATATTATTATCAACCCGCATGCAATTCCGTCACGTATGACTATCGGACAACTCGTGGAGACACTTACAGGGAAAGCCTGTGCTTTATATGGGACATTTGGCGATTGCACTGCGTTTATGAATACGGGGCCGAAAGAGAAACAATTTGGAAGTTTACTGACGCGCCAAGGATTTCATTCGAGTGGAACGGAAATATTGTATAATGGTATGACGGGCGAACAAATACAAAGTAATATATACTATGGACCGACGTATTATATGCGGTTGAAACACATGGTAAAAGATAAGATAAATTATCGTGCTAGGGGTCCGCGAACTCTACTGACGCGGCAGACTGTGCAAGGCCGTGCAAACGATGGTGGTCTGCGTGTAGGTGAAATGGAACGTGATGGGATTATAGCACATGGCGTGAGCCACTTTTTGCAAGAGTCGATGATGGTAAGAGGTGATGAATATTATATGGCGGTGTGTAACAAAACAGGAACGATTGCGATTTATAATAGTATGCGCGACCTTTTTATTAGCCCTATGGCAGATGGCCCAATAAAATTTACTGGAAACTTGTTGAGCGAAATGAATATTCAAAAGATGACGCGATTTGGGCGGTCATTTAGTATCGTTCGCGTGCCATATTCATTCAAACTTTTGATGCAAGAGTTGATGACGATGAATGTGACGATGCGAGTTATAACTGCGGATAATATTGACCAACTTGAAAGTATGTCGTATTCAAATACGATTAATCAATTGACATTTGAGGGTGAAAACGTGAGCACAACAGATATTATTTCACGGGTAGTGGATAAAAATAAAGAAAATAGTATGGTTGGGTATACTGCGAATAGAAATACTAGAAAACGAGAACTTGCCGAACCCCAAGAAAATACGAATGCTATATTGCTGGACAATCAAAAAGCACAAGAAAAGATGCTGAAAGATATTGAAATTCTTGGCTGGAGACTGGAAAACCGCGAACTTGTTAGTGGAGAGGGTGCAGCACCATCATCACCATCAGAAGAAGAGTCACCCGAAACTGCGATGAGAAGATACAAATATACTTTTGCATCGCTTATTTTGGATGAAAATGGCTCACCGACGGAAATATGGGATGAAGCAGCAGGTGGTGGTAGTGGTAGCGGGTATGGCAAGTTTCCTACAGAACATCCTGTTGGCTGGGTTGCAAAAGATTTATTGTATCCGGATGGAACACAAATACCGGATGAAGTGATGTCGAATGAACTTGCACGCAACCAGACGCCTAATAACTGGATAAGTTCTTATATAAATATATTCCAAGAGTTTCAAAAGATTCAAGGTAAGAAACGAATGGTGGAAGAAGCACAACGACAAGCTGAAATGGGACAACAATCTGGAGAACTAGGAGAACTAGGAGAGTTAGAAGAAGTTCAGTTTACTATGCCATCTAGTCCTGAGTATACTGCTTCGAGTCCCACGTATACTGCATCAAGTCCCATATATACTGCATCGAGCCCCGTTGCTGTACAGCAATTTCAACCACAGCAACAATTTGCATCATTTGTTCCAGCGCAAGTGCCAGCACCAGGATATATGATGCCACAAGTGTTGCAACCGGTTCAAGTTCAGATGCCGATAATGCAGCCACAACAACAACAACAACAAGCAGCAGCAGCTGGTAGTATATTATCTGTTTCTCCGCCAGCACCTACATCATCAGGTTCAGAAAGCGGAGAACAAGTAGATGGTAAAAAAATTATTAAACTAAAATTGTAGTATATAATTTATTAAATTATCAAGAGGAGGTGGCACTATTATCAATATTATCGATATTATCAATATTATCAATATTATCGATAATATTATTAATAATAAAATTGAATTAAAATATTGTTTCGTAATATAATATAAGAATACGAACGAACAAGACAAAACCCCATCAACCACAAAGAAAATGTCATCTAGTCAAGAGAAGTCATCAACTGGTGTTGTTAGCATGATTTATAAGTCGAGAACAACGTTACTAGAATTATTACGAGAACAAAAATATGATGTCAGCGATTATGAGAATTTTGGAGTGAATGAAATTCATGCAATGTATACAAACAAAGACGCACCAAAACAACTAGATATGATTTGTTCATCCAACAAGGGAACTACAAAACAAAAAAAAGTATACGTAAAGTATCATTTAGGAAAAACATTGCGTGTTGAAAATATACAAGATTACATAGATGATTTATTTCATATTGACAAAGTTCTCGATAACAAAACGGATACACTGATTATAGTTATCAAACAAGAAATAAATCAAACACTAATGAATATTTTGAATGAATTTTGGGACAAAAACAAAGTATTTATTATTATATTCACACTTGAGCGACTACTATTTAATATTTTGCAACATCAATATGTGCCAAAACATACGATACTGAACGAGGATGAGAAAACCGAAGTTCTTAAAAAATTTAATATTATCAACGTCAAACAACTACCCGACATTTCGCGATTCGATCCTGTTGCGCAAGCAATTGGAATGCGACCCGGTGATATTTGTTGTATTGAGCGACCAAGTAAAACCGCAATTATATCAAAATATTATCGGTATTGCACGCAAGTTACGCTTTAGTTGCAATGGTGCATCTCCGTCTATAATACCTGGGAAAAGGTTATAATATATATTTTATATTTTATCATGATATTATTTTTTATTATGATAATATAGATAGTTTAAAATTTAAAAAGTCCAATAGTCCAATAATTTAATAGTCTAATAAAGTAAAATATGCCAAATTCAAACAATTTTATAAAAAAATATGTTGATGACGTCGAGAGTATGAATCAAAGTATTGTAAAAAATTTAAAAGACTTTATTGATAACTACTCGAGTTTTAATGTCAATAATTTTAGTTATCAAGTAAACACAAGAAATTTGGAATCGACAACATATGAACAACAAAATGCAAATAAAAATACATTTCTTATAGCAAAAAGAAACTTATATTTTTTAGAGTTCTCTTTTAAAGAACTAATACAAAAGTTGAATAGTATAATAACTGAAAAAAACAAATCAATAGATGAATTGAAACAAGATATAGCAGAGTTAACGGATGAAAATAAAGAACTTACAAAACAAGCACAAGGTTTGGAAGACTTGGGATTAGCTGCAAAACCATTCTTTGAAGATGAACGCCTTCTTTATGCACGTTCTATTATTTTTTTTATTTCAACTCTAGCAGGAATTATATTTATATTGTATTTACTGAAGTCTACGCCATTTACGGAAATTGCGACAAATGTTGCATCGAAGTCAAAAGACCTAGCTGCAAACGCGAAAAATGCAGTTCAGGCAGATATGCAAAATTCTGATAACTCTAATGCGAGAAATATTATCATATTTTTACTTATTAGTGTAGTAATAATTGCGGTATTTTATTTAATAGTTTATTTAATACGTCGCGCACGTCCTAATGCTGAAGAGAGTGAGACACAAAAGAAAATCAAAGAAATTGCGCAAAGTTGCCAAAGAGATAAGAGTGAGTCATGGATATCATCGCAAATTGATAAAATTAAAAGTTTTGTGTTAAACACGAATACAACTAGCCCTGACCCATCACTGCCAGGGATATGAATATGATACTATATAATACTATATGATACTATATGATACTATATGAATAGATTTTTAGATAATGTAATCTATTCATAAAATACATTTTATAGTGATATGTTATAGATATTATATATTATTATTATATATTATTATAGTATTTTACTATTATGAATTTTTTAAATATGTTTAGCGATGAAGCCCCTATTTCAAATAATGGATATAGAAGATCTTTATATACCGACCCAAGTATTAAACAAGGAGTTGATTTTTTAAACTATGAAAAAAAAATAACAAATAATTTAAGTGGAAATCTTAGACTAATTTCTCAAACAGACGGAAGTAACTTAGGTTCGGGACAAGTTATAAATGGGAAAATATATGAAGGAATGGAAACCAACGGAAGTGCATCTGCACCATCACCTGCGCCTGCACCAGCAGCAGCATCTACCGCACCGACAGCACCAGTGGCATCTGCAGCACCTGCTGCAGGACCATCTACAGATCCAGAAAAACAATTTAAAAAAGAAGTAATGGACGTAATTAAAAATGAAGATATTGAACTTCTGGAAATGTCTTATGATGGAGTTAACTTATTATATGAAGAGATGTTAAAGATATTTAGAAAAGATTATCAAGGAGGTCTTGCAAATGCACCTGTCGGACCGGATGAAATTGCATTTTCCGGGCAAAGAAGTAAAATAATTAAAGAGATAAAAAATATCGAGACTTCGCTTGGTATTATTAGTGTTGAAATTTCTGAAGTAGTCAAAAAAAGGTCAAAGGCAAACATAGAAGCATACTATACTATTATGGACCAAATAAGAGAGGTTAAGTATCAAATAATTGACACAAATAATCAAATTGAAGAACTTACTAAAATAGTTGACCCTGTTTCAGCAGTTGCAGAGAGAGAAGAAACACATACTTTATCAAAACAAAGATACTATATGTATATATTCTGGTTTATTATAGCTGCAATAGTTATTTATGTTACTATAGTACATATGGTTAATCCTAATGCATCATTTAGTGTATTAGTCATATGTATAATTATTCTTCTATGTATATTTGGATTTATTATGTATAATAATATTACTGGTGCATGGTATAACGATATTAAGAATGGTATTTCAGGAATAAGTATACCAAGAATGGAAAATAGTTTTCAAAATATGTTTAACTTTGATCCATTAGTCAGTATAAAGTATACATCATAGTTATGTAAACTATTAAAACTATAACTATAACTATAAATATAATTATAACATCTTTATAATTATATTTTAACTTTTTATTATTTATTTATTATATACCCGTTTCATTTCATTTTACAAATGAGTAACAATAGTAACAATAGTAATAATAATTTTTTAGGCCCAAGTCTTGCACAGGGTCAAGTATTTAGAAAACAACAACAAACTAGAGTATTAACTAATAATGATGTAGTAAGGGGCAATACTGCAAGAGAACAAAATAAAAATATAGTAAGTAAACAAAAAAATGGGAAAACGAATATGGCAATGATTGAGCCTTTTTCACAAAAAAATGTTCTTAATAGTAATAATAGCAATAACTATACACCTGTATCAAAAAAGGATATAGCCCGTGATGATGAACGTATTAAAAAAACCAATGAAAAAGAAAAAGCGAAAACAAAAGATATAATTTCTTCTTATTCTCAATCATCTAAAAATTTAAATAAATTTCAACAAGGAGTAACCGATGAAGCGAAGGCGTATAATTATATTAATAAAAATCCTAACTTATTGAATCAAAATTATACAACTGATGATAGTAAAACGATAAGGGTCAATAATGCAGGTGTAATAAATACATTAGTTCCAACTAGTATACCATCAGTTCCTCCACTTATGTCTGGAATAAATATATCTAGTTCGATTGCAAATCCACCCCCTGATGTAAACTATATTCAAGTAGAAAATATTCCTACTGGTTTAACTAGTGGTCCTGATACTGGTTTATATAGTCAACAAACAAGTGCAACTCCGGTAAGTATGCCCTCAGGAATTTCCGGATACAATTTAGAAGGAGAAAATGTATTTGTTGTATATCCTTACCCAAATAGTGTCGCTGCTATAAATCAAAATATGAGTTACATTGGAGCATTTACTAACAACGTTGGTTTATCTTTAGATAATGTTATGCCAAGCGATACAACATTAAATTGTCTTCAACGAGCAGTTGACAAAGGTTCTTCATGGTGTGGAATGACAAATTATGGTAGTGCTCAAAGTGGAGGTGGAGGTGGACAATGTATGACAGGAACTGCAAATAATTTTTCAAATGCATATAATGTTAAAACGATACCACAAACTGCCTCAAATACTGAATTAAAATGTCCTAGTGGGTATACTTTACTGACATTTGGGGCAGATGGAGTATTATATGCTGGATACAACAATAATGGTTATAAATTTGCACACAAATTAACAACTATATTTAATAATGAATTAAACCCAACCTATGGTGGCGCAATTAATAATCTTGTTGCAAGTTATGCTTATAACCAAGGAAACTGGCAAAATCTTTCAAGTTTTGCTACGAATTCCGATTATACAGGACAATCTTCTGGAACATATAATACTTTATATCAGTATGATATCCAAGTTCCAAATATAGGTTATTATACGTATTCATATTACGATTCGTTTGGTCAGTTACAATCACAACAAATGTCATATGTATATTATACTACACAAACAGAGACACAACAAGCAGCACCGAATACTGCAGAAGGCAATTTAACATATATTAACTATTACTGCGGTAATAATCCCGCACCGAATACACCTATCAATGTTGGTGGACAGAATGCTGGTGTAGGTTATAACCTTACTTGCGCCGAGCTTTATAACCAATATCCTTCTTTTACATTGACGCTTAGCGATGCCGGTGTTCTTACTATTTCAAATACTAACTCAAACACAAGTCCACAAAGTGTTACTATAAGTATTCAATTTAATTATCAACAGCAGGTAACATTAACAAATGGACAACAAGTAACATTAAATATGCCGCGAGATGATTGGGTAACTAATAATAATTGTATAAATAGTGGTGGAGGAAAACTAACTTCGTATTCAATGAATACTCCATCTATGAGTTCTGGTCAATGGATTTCATCGCCAAGAGGATTTTGTAGACTTATTTTAACAAATGATAATGTGTTACAGCTGGAATATTCTTTACAAGATGTTACCCCAGACGCTGATGGTAATCTTGTAGGAAATGGTTCGTCGGTTGCATTATACTCTATACAAAATGTCAATGCATCCAATTTAGGTTTAAGTGCTCATATTGACATTAATGGGGCAGTAAATCTATATCCTCCAGGTATGATTGAATACGATAGTTCATATACAGAAATGAAAGGCTATATTCCGAATCCTACTATTTTAACTCAAAGTAACCAAGTGACCAACGAACAATGCAGCATTCAATGTAATAATGACTCAACGTGTACAGGATATGTTGTTTATAATGGAAATTGTAATCTTTTAACTGCAGGCCAAATATTCCCCACAGGTGGTGATAGAATACCAAATTCCCAATTTTCTACATATATTAGAAATCCCAAATTTTCACAAAATGATAAATCGTGCAGAGACACATTAGATGAAGTTATAGATTCAGATGCTTATTCTTACTATCTCAACAATGGAATTACACCAACTCCTCAAATTACTATGACTCAGACTACAAAATGTAATTTAGGAAAAGTATTACACAAACAAATGAAGGGACTTAGAGACCGAAATAAACAAGCAGTTGCGAAAGGCGAGGAAGTTAAAGGACAATTTGAGAAGTTGTTTAATAGAGAAAATAATGTTTTAAATAGTATTTCAGATAATCGAATAGTAGCACAAATTTATGATGAGTATACTAAAAAAGCAGTAGATAAAATACAAGACATAGAAAATGCACAAATAACAAAATCTGCTGCAGAAAAAGACTCTGAGTTGCTTTTAATTAGCGATAATTATAGATACGTAATTTGGGGAATAGTTTCTTTATTATTGTCGATTGCAGCAATTAAAGGAATGCGCATGGCATCAAGTTAGAATAATTCACTATATGTTAACTTTTTAGTAAATATTTTTTTGATGTAAACCAATCAAACAATTATAAAATTATTTTATTTTAATATAGTATATTCAAATAGTATATTAAATCATATATTCAAATCGTATATATAAAATAAATAATGTCTGGACAAATTGGTTCATATACTATGGGTGGCAATGGTGGTAGTAATGGAAGTGACCCGACGCCTTTACAGAGAGAATTCGAAGCAAATTTAAAAATACAACTTGATAGTATTAAAAAAATACAAGACCGACAAACAGAATTATATTCCGACCTAGAAGTTTTAGGAGCAAATAAAAATATTTCAGATAAAGGAGTTCAAGATCAAATCAGTGGTATTTTTAAACAAATTGAAACTTTAAACAACGTTAAAAATTCTATATTTCAGTCATTACTTACATCATACGAACTTAACCAGTCACAACTTAATGCCTCAAGGTTTGCATATGCAGATAGTATCACTGCTTTACAAATTATAGAAGAAAATTTAAATAATAAACAAAAAATATTAAATGATGCACTTGCTATACGTGACAACTCAGAAAGAATGGTGGGTATAAATACGTATTATACAAGACGATATGAAGAACATTCGGTTGTTTTAAAATATATAGTTCTTTTTTGCGGTATTATTATTTTGGCAATATTTTTGATGAAGATTGGTATTATTAATAATACTATATCTAGCATTATTATTATAGCATCTTTGGCAGTTGGTATTATTATCATTGGTGCAAAGGTATGGGATTTATCAAGGCGTAGTAATATAGACTATGACCAGTATAACTTTAAATTTAATCCAAATAAAGCGCCACCGAATACAAGTAATACTACAAATGTTAAAACAGATATGACATACGGAACTAATATATTTGGAAACATATGCAGTTCGATTGCAAAAGGTGCAGCCAGTGTTGAAAAAGATATAAAAACTGCAGTAGGTGATACTAGTGGAACCAATACCAGCGCTAGCACCACTACCACTGGCGCTACTACCACTGGCGCTACTACCACTGGCGCTACTACTACCCCTTCGCCTGCTTCCACTGCAATGGGAACCGGTGCAGCAGGAAATGTTGAATCATTTATATTAAAAAATCATAGAAATAGATACAACCAAGGATATAATACCGGAGGTTGCCCTTTAGCATCGAATGATACAAATTACAACTATAGCGATTATGCAGCATATTAAATGGTAAGTTTGGATTTTTGTATTTATTGTATTTTTGTATTTATTTATATTCATTTTAAATATAAATAAGTAGTATGATTATTATAGTGTTATAGTATTATAATATAATAATATATTAATATTATAGTAGTAAAATAGTAGTAAAATAATAGTAAAAGTCAAAATAAAATAAATAAAATAATAAGTTAAAAGTAAAATGAATGACGAATTAAAAGCAAAAATAGCAAATGCTACAAAAAGTAATGCAGAAGCTGGAAACAAAGACGTACTTGCAACTATGGGTGGTTCTAGTTCTTCATGTATGAGTCAAGATTTAACAAATCAATTTTTAGGCTTGGCACAAAAAGGTGGTGATGCTTTAGCTTCAATACAAGCAGCGGTTGACCCAAGTAAAGCAACACCCGATTCCGATTTATATTTGAAAAGTGAATATGAGCGAGCCAAACGAAATCGTCAAAATGCAGATTTAGACTATTATGTTGCCGAGGAGAACTATGTTGTAAATATAAAAGGTAGTGATGCATATCAACAACTAATTACTGACCGAATTACAACTATGGGAAATAAAGAATATGAAAAAATGCTTAATAAATTTATAGAAATGAATGAAATAGCGAGTATATTAATTACTACGGCTGATGTTCGTGAAGTTGCAGAAGAAAATATGAATAAAGTCGTTGAAAACTTAGAGAATAATAATGACCAGTTAGAGAATTTAATACACCATGGTAGTGGTGACGCGATAACCTACCAAAGAAGATCGTCCTATGAATCAAAGATGAAAGAAATGGTTGAAAACTGGTCTGTTATTCCTGTAGTTATTTACTGGACATTGCTTATACTATGGGTTGTTATCGTTATGTTATATTTAAAAAGAATAACATTGGTAAACTTTGCAATACTAGGTGCACTTATATTGTATCCTTATGTATCTACTACCATAGTAGTTTGGGTTATGGGTCTGATTCAAAGTGTGTGGAATTTTATGTTCTCAGCAGTAAAGAATAGGGTTAGTGCGTAGTGCATAACGTTTAAGCACATAACAAAAAAAGGGAAAATATTTTATAAAGTATAAAAATATTTTATAAAGTATAAAAATTATAAATAGTATTGCATTATATTGTTCTATTTTCTACTCCTCTTCTACTCCTCTTCCACTTCATCATGGTTATAAATAATTGAGATATTCTTCCACCCCTTCGGTGTGCACTTTCCATATTTCTTATCAAATACTTCATAGATTTCATTACCCCTCGGAACATTTCTGTCATAGTGTTCGACATACCATACTTTGAACGATTCATACATTTCCGTCTTCTTGACATAGTGTCCATCCACTTTGCGAATCTTATCGCGCACGAATTCATTGATGTAGTCCTGGCTATTTCTGTAACTTTCACTACTCGCAAGAACCGCCGGCGAGTCTTTCACCATACCACCCGTTTCATATGCTTTCTCCACCAGCATTGCCAAGAATACAGGCGCCCATATTTTGAATTTCTCATCCAGTCGTTTATCAACCTGGTATTGATACGGCGAATCAGGGTCGCCTTGTTTCGGGTTGTCGCAGAAAACAGCCTTGTGATCGACTTTACGAATACGTCTCCATGTGCCTTCATCGTTTGCTTTCACATCTAGAAGTGTATTTGTGCAAACTACCAACTTAAACTGCGGAATAAATGTAATCATGTTTTTAAATAACGCTCGACCTTGCACAGGATCACCACTCGTAATTTCTTTCATTGGCCCTTCCTCAAGACGCATTCCCTTCGATGGTTCTTGCATCACTGCATATCGAATACCAACCAATTGCGCAATTTCCGACGATGTTCCACCAATCGATGCACGTTTGCTTGTAATCAGCGAAATAGGAACAACCGCTTTATATTCGCCCAAAACAAGCGACATCAATTCTACCAACTTGGACTTTCCATTGCTACCGCATCCAATGTAAATGTTAAACGTCTGTGGATAATTCACACCAATCAGACACGACGCTAAATGTTCCCACATATAATTTCGGATTTCTTCTTCAGGGTATAACTTACCTATGAAGTCGTTAATCTCCGCCATGATTTTGCCATGCTTTTTCAGGTCAAGTGGAAAGTAGTCGATATTCGTGCACTTTGTAATATAGTCATCTGGTTGTCCCTTTCTCGCACGCTTTTCCTTGAAGTCAATTACACAATTATTGCAGCAAAGCAGATGCGTTTTTGTGTCAACACTTCTAAGGAATGTTTTGTCATAAAACAACTCTTGTGCTTCCTTCATAATATTCGTCTTTGCTTGTGTATTTTTCAGTTTCAAGCAAATATCTGAAATTCTATGCTGGAACTGATTCGGTTTGCCATCTTCAGAATTGGCCGATGAACCATTTCCTATGTTGCCGTTGCTGTTTCCGTTGCTAACGTTGCCGCCACCTCCACTTGCAGCATTCATAATTTGCTTATTTTGTTTTCCTAGTCCGCCGCCGCATCCGCCTCCGCCACTACCACCCGACCCAATTCGCGAAACATATAGTGTATACATTTCATTCGAAATCATCTGTTTTAATGAAATACCGCAATCACATTCGACCCAGCGATTATTCTCAAACTCATACCAGACATTGTCCTTGATATGTGCACAAACGAATCGATTCTTGAACATGTTATGCAAAACTACAGCCAAATCCACCATCGTTGTCTCCGGTTTTCCATTCATATTTACCAGATCATTTGACAACGTGATGTCGACATAGTAGTCAATCGTCTTTTTATATACCGCATAGTATCGCTCCTTTGCATCGCTCTGTGCCCAGTATACAATAGACCGCCGCGTCAATCCGTCTTCATTTTCCATCGAGAACGTTTGCCATTTATCGTAGAACTCGCCAATCTTATCATAGCTGAATTTCTCGGATTGCGAACTAAATAGAATCCACGATAAGAACAATTTATCACTCGTGTTTCGCAGCGCCCAACCAACACGTATCCATAGATTATACTGGTTATAATATTTTTCGGGAAGACACATCGTATAATCGCTTGTTTCTCTGACATAATGTTCGCGAGACTCCAGTGAATTAAACAACTTATCAATTTCATCTGTCAAAATTTCGCGCGACGTAATATCGTGGATACTGCACGCACTTGACGCAACACGTCGGCGAATATTGCCTCCAATCTTATTTGTTGGCGAACGGCGCGTCTTGTTTCTTTTTATTTCCTCATATTCACGACGAATAGACTGACGGATTTGAAATGCTGGATGTTTGTCATATTGCGCCGATAGCAAGCAGAAGTTCTTAGTATAGTCAAAGAATTTTACATTTTTTTCATCATATTCCCATTCCCAGATTTCATTTTTATTACCTTTTTTTACATCCTTGATTTCCAATTCACATTCTTCGCTTTCACTACCATCACCATCACCATCGCCATCACCATCAC
>Ga0164293_10000772_pt1 | contig 26442 bp, 23 predicted proteins | sample GEODES118metaG_FD_111487 | JGI IMG/M metagenome (GOLD analysis project Ga0164293, IMG submission 111487) | Eutrophic lake water microbial communities from Lake Mendota, Wisconsin, USA - GEODES118 metaG | ecosystem: Environmental > Aquatic > Freshwater > Lake | place: USA: Lake Mendota...
AACTAGTTCTTCCTATAGAGCCGTCGTAGACTACGACGTTGATAGGACGGATGTGGAAGCGTGGTAACACGTTAAGCTTACCGTTACTAATAGCTCAATTGGCTTGATTTATGCACTGAAAAACTTTTATTGATACAAATTACAATTAAAATTAACATTTAGAGAATTTATATTATCAATTATTTTATAAAAAAATAATTAAATGAATAGTGCAAAAAAAATATTCAACAATGATATAAAAAAAAATCTTAGTTATTACTACAATTGTCAAAAAACTTTATCAAATTTTATCGCAGGAAAGATAGAAACTGATCAGATTGTTTTTGTTATAAAAAATTTACGATCAAAAAATATATGTGATTTAGGTTGTGGGGATGGCCTCTATACTAAAATTTTGTTAAAAAAATGTAAAAGCATAAAAAAAATTTTAGCTATTGACGTAGCAGACGAAGCAATAAAAATCGCCAAAAAAAAAAATAATTCAGATAAAATCAAATATATTTCATCTAATATTGATTACTTTTTAAAAAATAAAAAAAAATTACAAAAATTTGATACGCTTATATTAAGATCTAGTTTGCATCATTTTTCAAAAAAAGAATTTTTGAAATTTTTTAAAATTATAAAAAATTTTAATTTTAATCTAGTAATTAGTGAGCCAAATGGATATAATCTTATACTTAAATTTATAGAAAAAATTTCTAAATATCATGTTGACCATGATGAAAAAAGTTACACTCCTTATTTCTTAAGAATGAATTTAAAAAAGTCTGGGTATGAAGTAATTAAAAGTTATTACACGTCATTAACTCCAGTTTTTTTTCCAGATGTATTAGTAGGCTTTTCTTACAAATTAAATAAAATAATTAAAAAAATACCGCTCATTAATTCTTTTTTTTGCGGTAAGTATATTCTTGTGGCAAAAAAAAAATAATGAAATTAGTTATTTTGGCTGGAGGGTTGGGCACAAGAATATCAGAAGAAACCAAAACAATTCCAAAACCAATGGTTTTATTGGACGAGTATCCAATAATATTTCATATTATGCGCTATTATAGCTATTTCAATGTTAAAGAATTTATAATTTGTACTGGATATAAACACGAAATAATTAACAAATACTTTAAAAAAAATAATTTCATTGATTGGAAAATTAAATTAGTTTTCACTGGTATCAAGTCTAATACTGGAAAAAGAATTTTAAAAATAAAAAAATATTTAAAAAAAGATGAAAATTTTTTTGTAACTTATGGAGATGGACTATCAAATATAAATTTATCAAAACTTAAAGATATTCATTTAAAAAAAAATAAAGTTATAACCGTATCAGTTGTAAGGCCTCTTCCAAGATTTGGAAAAGTGAAATTCTATAAAAATGGTTACATAAAATCTTTTGAAGAAAAAAAAAAATCTGATGATTGGATAAGTGGAGGTTTTTTTGTTTTTAATAAAAAAATTTTTTCATTTATGAAGAATAAAAATAAAAATTATATTTTAGAAAAAGATGTAATTCCAAAGGTTGTCAAAAAAAAAATGGCAGTTTTTTTCAAGCACTCCAAATTTTGGCAATGCATGGATACATTAAGAGAAAAATATATTTTTCAAAATTTACTAAAATTAAATAAAGCTCCCTGGATAAAAAAAAATAAAAATTTAGATTTTCATTTATTAAAATTTCGTCGTTAAACCTTACCTGATTATTTATTTAGTATAAATATTCTGCAAGTATTATTGATAAATAAACTAATAAAAATAAGAACCTAAAAAATATAATAATTACCAATGTTGTTATGCCATCTCGGGTTAAATCAAAAAAAATTGTAGCTAAAATAGAAAAAAAATCTTAGTGACAACGTATAAAACAGCAAAAGCAAATAAATAATAGTATACTTGTAAACGAAATTGGATGATTAGTACTGTCCCTTGTAGATATGAAAGCGTTTATGACTTCTCTATACAGTTTAAAAAAAATAATCTTTAGTTATTTTAATCCAGTGAGCTCTACTTGATTTTAATAAATTTTGCCATTGAATGGATACTTTAGGAAATAAAAGGCATCTAAATTATTTATATAAAATTGGCTACACTTCTTGGATTAGAGCGTAATATTTAAAAGTTAATTTTTTTTTCAATAAAAACTCTATTTTTAAATCTAGTTTGCTCGTGAATAGCTATAAGATATTCAAGTATTAAAGACAGAAGCAGCATTATGAAAGAGAAGAAAAATAATATAATCATTGAAAGAAAAGTTATCCCTTTAGGTGCGATTTCTTGAAGAAAAATTCTAGAAAATAAAATATATATCATTAGTAATGTTGACGAGAGAACAGTTATAAAAGAAAATAGACTCAAAACTCTTATAGGTTTGCTCATCGTTGATATAAGTCCATTGATAGCTTGCGTATATAGATTAAAATAATTATTTTTTGATTTTCCATTAATTCTTTTATTTCTGTCAAAATAAATATATCCAATGTTGTTAGTTAATTTTCCAAAATAACCTCTAATATATGGAAAATAATCATTGGAATCTTTAATCTCTTCTACAATTTTTTTAGTAACACACATAAATTCATTTGCATTTTCTGGATTTGGGTTATCTGAAAATTTATTTACTAAAAAATAAAATATTCTTCTACATTTTGTTAGAAAGAAGTTATCCTGAATAGATTTTTTTACTGCATAAACTACATCATAACCCTCATCAATTTTTTTTAACAGTTCATCAATTTTTTCAACAGGATCTTGCATATCTGAGGCATAATTAACTATTATATAATCTCCATTTGTAAGTTTTAAGGCATTAAAATTGCTTAGAAAAGGTCCATAATTTTTAGCATTAAATATTGCTTTAACATTTTTATCTTTATTACAAATATCTTCGATTATTTTTTTGGTGTTATCATTGGAGTTGTTGTCTACAAAAATATGCTCGTAGTTTAATCTATTTTTCTTAAATAGTTCTTTTACTTTTTGGTGGCACTCTAAAATATTTAATTCTTCATTGTAACAAGTTGAAATAACCGATATTAATTTTGACATAATTTATACTAGTTATTTTAAACTAAATTTTCCTTGATGACAATTAACAGAAGAAAAAATATTTGTCCAATATGCGAATTAAACAATAAGAATTATAAAATTTATCTAAAAAAAAATTTAAAAAGTAATTTGTTAAATGAATATTCTTTTTCATCAAGAAAAACTTCAGAGTTTATGAATTTTGAATTAATTTAATGTTCTAAATGTTCATTAATTTATAGTCTGAATATACCTGAATTTGAAAAGATATATATTTCTTATCGAGATTCTGCTTTTGGTCATGTTCAAGATGAAAAAGATGCTGCTCGCACTTACTTGAAATATTTAAAACCACAGTTTACGAAAACTCTTATAGAATAGTTTATTGGATTTCTTTATCGCCCTTCCCTAAATTTTTTAAAAGTTTGATTATAAAGATTTTAATTATTCTTGGTTTGCAAAATATGCGGTTGGGTATTAATGTAGTAAATATTTTGGTATTCGCTTATAAATAAAATGATGAATTTAAATTTTTTTAAAAAAAAAAAAATTATTATAACAGGTTTTAATGGATTCAAAGGATCTTGGATGTCTTTAATTTTATTTCATCTTGGAGCCAAAGTTTATGGGTATTCTTTAAATGAAAAAAAAAATAAAATTAATGAAGAAGCTTTCGAGTTAAGAAAAATATGTAAGTCTATTTTTTATGCAGATATTCGTGATTATAAAAAATTAAGATATTTTTTTAAAAAAGTTAATCCTGATTATTGTATTCATATGGCCGCTCAGCCCTTGGTTATTGAATCATTTAAATCTCCATTAGAGACCTTTGAAACAAATTTTAATGGAACACTGAACCTGCTTGAAATATCAAGAAAACATGACGGAGTTCCAACTTTGATAGTAACCTCTGACAAATGTTATTTGAATAACAAAAATAAGATTCTTAATGAAAACGATCCATTAGGAGGTGATGATCCTTATAGTGCGAGCAAAGCTGCAACTGAGGTATTAAGTTATTCTTATATAAAATCTTATAATTTTAAAATTGCTACTGCTAGAGGAGGCAATGTAATTGGAGGTGGAGATTGGAATGATAATAGATTGGTTCCTGATATTATGAGATCAATCTTTTTAAAAAAAAAATTAATAATAAGAAATCGTAATCAAGTACGGCCTTTTCAGCATATTTTAGATGTTAATTTTTCATATCTTAAATTGTTGAAACTTATAATTTCTAACAATGAATATTGCTCTTCTTATAATATAGGCCCTAAAAATTCTTATAAAGTAAGTGAGGTTTTAAATTTTTATAGGAAATATATTAAAAATAACTTAGTATTTAAAAAAAAAAAATTGCAAGAAAAATCCTCAATTTTTTTAGATATCAGGAAAAGTAAACAGCTAGGCATTAAAAATAATATTAATTTTAAATCAACTTTAAAATTAACTTTTGATTGGTATCAAGTGTATTTTAAAAGAAATAAAAAGATTTTTGATTTTTCTTTGGAGCAGATTAAAAATTATCTTAAACAATATGATTAATAATTTTTCTCAAAAAATAAGAAGTGATATAACTCAGTTATCTTTTAAGAGTAAGTCTGCTCACTTAGGGTCTTGTTTGTCATTAGTAGAAATGCTCATAGCTGTCATAAATTTTTCCAAAAAAAAAAAAAATAAGAGTGAAATTATATTCTCCAAGGGCCATGCCGCCATGGCTTACTATGCAATTTTAAAGAATTATGGCTACATAAAAAATTTTTGTTACGAAAATTATTTAAAAAAAGGATCCAAATTTTGGGCTCATATAACAAAATCTAATAGTAATTTCTTAAAATTTAGTTTTGGATCTTTAGGGTATGGGCTTGGTATAGCAGCTGGTTTGGCCGTTGGTTACAAAAATATTAAAAATAAAAAAAAAATCTTTTGTATACTGTCGGACGGGGAATTAAACGAGGGATCTATTTGGGAATCTTTAATGTTTGTTTCACATCATCAGTTAAATAATATTATTACATTAATTGATTTTAATAAATTTCAAAGTTTTGGCTCTTTAAAAGAAGTGATTAATTTAGATTCTTTTAAAAAAAAGTTTGAATCTTTTAACTTTAGTTTTCAATTAGTTAACGGTCACAATATCAAAGAAATAGAAAAAGCTATAAAAAAAAAATCTAAAAAACCGAAAATTATTATGTGTAATACAGTCAAAGGAAAAGGCATTCCAAGAATGGAGAATAAGTTGTTTTCACATTATAAGCCTGCAGAAATTTATGATTTAGATATATTTTATGAGAAATGAATTAATTAATTTAATTTATAAAACTCTAAAAAATAAAAAAAATTCTTATTTTTTAACAGCGGATTTAGGATATTCGGTACTAGAAAATTTACAGAAAGATCTAAAAAAAAGATTTATCAATGTTGGTATCAGCGAAAATAATATGCTTCTGCTTGCGGTTGGGTTATCAGAAATTAATAAGAATTTAGTTTATGCATATTCTATATCGCCATTTCTAATTTTAAGACCAGCTGAGATTATAAGAAATTATATTTCTAATGAAAAAAGAAATATCAGATTAATAGGTGTAGGTTCTGGAGTTTCATATTCGAATATGGGTAAATCGCACCATAGTCTTGATGATATAAATTATATTTATTCACTCAAAAATATAATTATTCTTAATCCCGCTAATTTAGAAGAGCTGAATTATTTATATAAAAAATTTTTAAATTACTATGGACCTTTGTATTTTAGAATTAATAAAAATTCTTTTTCTCAGCCAAAATTATTTAAAAGATATAAAAATATTTTTGTTAAAAAAGGAAAAAAATCAAATTTGATTGTTTCCGGAACTATTTTAAATCATATTATTGAAATGTTTGATTACAAAGAATTAAAAAATATTAATATAGTAAGTTTACCCATTATGAATCTTCTATATGTTGAAAATTTGAAGAATTATTTAGTAAAAGGCAATACTTTGTTTATAACAGACTCCTCTAAAACAGTTTTTTTCGATGACGTTTATATAAAAATTAAAGAATTTTTAAAAAATTGTGAAATTAAAAATTTCGACCTGGATCATAGAGATATAAAGTACGTTGATAATGAAAAAGGTTTATTAGAGCAAATGGGTGTAAAAAAAGAAATTATAAAAAATTTATTATAAATATTTTTATATTAAATAATGTTATTTTTTTGAATAAACTTAATAGTTTTACTTAACCCTTTAGAAATTGAATATTTTGGCTGCCATCCTAATTTTTTTTTTATTTTTGATATTGATGGTGTAAATTTCATGGCCTGATCATTTCTATAACTAAGTTCACCAAATACTGGTTTTTTTTTTATCTTAAGTATTTTAAAAATTAACTTTACTACGTATTTGATTTTATAACTTTTTTCAGAACCTAAATTAAATATTCCATTTACAGTTTTTTTGTATAAAGATTTTATAATTGCAGAGGTTATATCTGAAACATATATAAAATTGTAAATTTGATTTCCTGAAGTAAATTTAGTTTTTTGATTATTAATAATTTTGATAATTGTTGAAGGAATTATCCAATTATTGTCACTGTTAGGACCGTAGCCTGTAAAAATTCTTAGCCATACAAATCTAATATTATTTTTTTTGCAAAATACTTGAATTTTTTTGAGGATTTTAATTTTAATTTTTCCATATTGAGTTTTGGGTCTTTCTTTGGAGTCCTCATATATTTTATAAAATTTTGATCCATATTCAGCTTGCGATCCAAGACTGATAAAACTATTTATTTTCTTGTATTTAATTGCTCGTAGTATATTGCTGGTGATTTTTAAATTAAGTTTTTGTTGCAAAGAATTTCTTTTTTGTGAAGAAACGCCTATCCACGCACAGTGAATAATATCTGTTATATTATTTGTATATAATATATTTTTTAGCTTTTTATAATTTAGAAGCGAACAGGAAATAAATTTAATTTTTTTTGATTTTATTTTTAGCTTTTCTTTATTAATTAATAAAATTAAATAAACTTTTTTTCTTAATAATTTTTTTACTAATTCACTTCCTATAAAACCTGAGCTTCCGGTAATTAAAATAATTTTTTTCATATCAAAAAATATTATTTTTTTAAAGAATTATTATATTTATTATCTTAAAAGCTTATACATATTAATAATATCTTAATTGGATTAACTTATGTACAAAAAAATTTTTAGACTAAACTTTTTCTTAACTAACAAATGTAGATTTTTGGTTATGTTCTTTAAAGTGTTTTAATCTAATATCTTTTCATTATAAATTATCTCGGAAAAATTTTCTCATTGACAAGTTGTTTTGGTTTTACTAGTTAATTGTATTATTAATATAAATTTTTCAATTTTTAATTTATATATTTTGTAATTATCTTTTAATTATAATAATTAAAAAAGTGTGACTTACCAAATTTTTAAAAAAATATTAAATTTCGTAAATTTCAAAATCAAAAAAAAATTATTTACAAATTATTTATTTTTTATCTGGACACTACTATTATATGTATTTTTAGTATTTAAAGCCAACTTTCATTTTGATTTAACCGACGAAAGTTATTATGTTTTGAGTAGTAGTCTTCCAACTCTGATCAAAGGTTCAATTTCACAATTTGGCTATTTAAATTATTATATTTTTAAAGGTCTAGGTTTTAACATTATTGCATTTCGAATTGTTGGAATTCTATTTCTTCTTGCTGCGAGTGCATTCTTTATCATAAATTTTTTAATATTTTTTAATATTTATACTAAAAGCAATATATCTATAACATTAACTACTTTGTTATTTGTATCTGCCTCCTTGTATTTTTATAAACATTGGTTGCTAACGCCATCATATAATTACAATGTTTTTCTATCTTACTTAATGGTTGCTGGAATTTCTTTTAATTTATTAAGAAACCAAGAAAATTTAACCATAAACAGTTTAGCATATTGGATTTTTTTGATGTGGTTAAGTAGTTTTTTTATCTTAGTTGCCGTTTTGTCTAAATTTACTGCGCTATTTTTTTTTATTATATTGGCAATGTTAACTTTTTATTTTTTTAAAGATAAAAAAAAATTCACAATATTATTTACAATATTATCAATATTTTTGTTAATAAATTTTTTTTTGTACATACATTTTGTTTTCATTAATTTTAATTTATTTATAGAAAATATTACCACTGGCAAAGATTATCTTTATACTTTAGACGCCGGTTATGAAGTTACAGTTAATTTTACTAATATCTTATTAGGTTTCTTTGCGGCTTTTAAATTCTTAATATTTAATTTGCATCTAGAAAAAATATTTTTATTTATTTTTTTTTTTCTAATTTTTTATTTAAAAAATAAAAATTATTTAATTAAAGCAATACTCTATATGATAACGTTATTTAGCTTTCTCTTTTTTGATAAATTAACCACACCTCTTTATTTACTATTTTTATTAATTATTTTTTTAATTTTAAAATTTAAATTTTTTTCTATTACTTCAATCATTAAAAAAAAAATAAAATTATTAACTTTTATTATTATAGTACCATTTTTATTTTCACTAGGCACAAATAATAATATTATTTCGCATACCTTTTTTTTAAATTCGTTTTATTTATTAGCAATTTCAATTATTATTCAGCTCATCAAACCAGACAAAAAATATAATTTACTTTTTACTTTATCTGTGTTTTTTTTAACTACAAATATTCTTATAAAATCTTTTTATAATCCTTATAATTTGGGTCATAAACATAATGGTAATTTTGAAAAAGTTATATTTAGTAAATACGGTGAATTGTATTTAGATGAGAAACTCGCAAAAAATTTGAATTCAATAAGAATGGCTTTCAATTCTAATAACTGGATAAAAAATGGAACTATTATTAATTTAACTGGTTCTAGTCCAGGAATCTTACTATTAGTAGAAGGCAAGTTTATTGGCACGCCATGGTTAGCAGGCTCCTTGAATGGATCAGAGGAATTTATAACTAAAATTTTATCTTCAGCAACAAAAGAAGATATTTTGCAATCTTGGATTTTGACTTCGAATAATTTGGAGGAAATAAATTTTGATTATACTAAAATTTTAGAAAAAATAAATATCTCTACAAATGATTTTGTAAATCTAGGCGAATATCCATTGAAAAATATAGATATAACTATTTGGAAACCTAGATATTAAATTAATTAAAAAATTTATCTTTTAATAATAAATGAATGCTTAGTTTCGTGATTATCAAATCTTATCTAATATACTTAAATTAATAAGCATTTATGAATTTTAAAGTAGCAAATATTTTTAATTCTAATATTTTTATTTATGTTAAGCTTCAATGCCATAGAGTATATAAAATTTTTATAACAAATAGTTTTTATCTATAGCTGGGTTCAGAACGTCGTGAGACAGTTCGGTCCCTATCTGCCATGGGTGTAGAAGAATTGAGAGGAGCTGACCTTAGTATGAGAGGACCGGGTTGGACGTATCACTGGTGGATCGGTTGTAGCGCCAGCTGCAGTGCCGGGTAGCTAAATACGGAAGAGAAACTCACCTCAAAACTAGTTCTTCCTATAGAGCCGTCGTAGACTACGACGTTGATAGGACGGATGTGGAAGCGTGGTAACACGTTAAGCTTACCGTTACTAATAGCTTAGTTAGCTTTATTTATGCATTTAAAAAGTTTTAGTCTTTAGTATCAATATCGAAACTAATAATGGTAAATTTAAATTAATTTTGTAATATAAATTATATTATGAAAAAAAAATTTTTATTTTATACCTTTTTTTTAATAATTTTTTTTTTAACATTTAATTTTATTTTTATTACTCTGAGAAGCTTTTTTACTAATGGTATTCTTTTTTACCAAGGGTTAATTGCAATAGTTTTAACCTCTTTGATCTTTATCCCTGTTTTTTTTAAAAAAAACAATTTTTTGGAAATGTTTGGTTATTTTTTATTTTCAATGATGTTTTGTTATAGTTTTCTAATTACTGTTCCGGCTTTACTTGATAGGTCTATATCTTTATATATTTTAGCAACTGTTTACAAAAAAGAAAAAATAAGTGAAAGTGAAATCAATGACTATTTTATAAATGGATTTATAAAAAAAAATAAAGCCGTTAATAAAAGATTAGAAGAGCAAATATTTACAAAAAACATTTCTAAAAATGGCAAAATTTACGAAATCACCAAGAATAGCATATTAATACATAATTTGAATATTATGCTTTCTAATTTATATAAGACTGACAAGAATTATTTATCTCCCAGTAAGTAAAAAATTTTATTTATATTTATTTTATGTTTAGTAATTTTTACATGTTTTTAAGACTTATTAGAGTGCATCAGTATGTAAAAAATTTAGTAATTTTTTTTCCAGCTTTTTTTCAGATAGAGGTTTTTTTACTAAAATACGAATCATTTATTTATGCATTCTTATCGTTGTGTCTAGTGTCGTCTGCGGGTTATCTGATAAATGATATCCATGATAAAAATTCTGATAAATTACATAAACTTAAAAAAAATCGTCCTCTTGCAAAAAACGAAATTTCAGTTTTAACTGCAATTATAATTTTTTTTTTATTTATAACATTATCTTTTTATCTTGCTTTTTTTTTAAGTTTATTTTTTTTTTATATTATAGTTTTTTACCTAGCCTATTCAATCTGCTATACTTTTTTCTTAAAAAGAACTCCGATATTTGATATTTTTTTTTTATCAATTTTTTATTGTATAAGAATATTTTCCGGGACATTAATTATGGAAGAAGTCGTATCTTATTGGCTTGTATTCTTTTCCTTTATGCTATTCTCTTATTTAAGTTCTTTAAAAAAATTAGTTGACAATAAAAATTTAAATAAAAATTCATATTATAATAAATCTGATATTGAATTGTTAAAAATTATTGCACCAAGTTTATTTATGGCTGCAATTTTATTGTTTGTTAATTATTTAATTGTTAATAGCAGGCTAGTTCATAGTCCTTTCGTCGGTTATTTAATTTTTTTAATTTTAATTTATTGGGGTATTCATATGTTAAGACAAGTTTTTTTAAATAATATTAACTCAGATCCAATTTTGTTTGTTTTAAAAGATAAAAATTCATACATTTTAATCTTTTTATTAGCAATTTTGTTATCTTTTAATTTTTTATTAAAAATCAAATGAAAACAAACGTTTTAGTTACAGGAGGGAGTGGTTTTTTTGGAAGTTATTTAGTCAACAAATTAATTGAAAAATCTTACAAAGTATCAATATTTGATCTAAATCCTTCTTCTAATAATTTAATAAAAAGCACGTTAGGCGATATAAGAAACAAGGAGCAATTAGAAAAGTCCTTGGAAAATATTGATATTGTTTTCCATAATGTTGCTCAAGTACCTTTATCAAATAATAAAAAACTATTTTGGGAGGTAAATTTTCATGGAACTGAAAATTTACTTAAATTGTGTCTAAAAAATAAAATAAAAAAAATTGTATTTACATCTACAAGTGCTGTTTATGGCATACCAATCAAAAACCCTGTGTTTGAAAATACACAGCCGTTGCCATTGGAAGATTATGGCAAAGCTAAATTGGCAGCTGAAACCTTATGTCAATCATATTCACGCAATTATAATTTAGATGTCACAATTATTAGACCTCGTACAATTTTAGGAGCGGGTAGACTTGGGATATTCGAGTTTCTTTTCGATTGGATAAAGAATAATAATCCAGTTCCAGTGTTTAATCATGGAAAAAATGTCTATCAATTCGTCCATGCAAGTGATCTTGCGGACGTTTGTATTCTTAGTGCTGAAAAAATTGGTTATAATGAATTTAATGTTGGAGCGGCTGATTATGGGACTATGTTTGATTTAATAAATAATTTAATTATTAAAGTTAAGTCCAAAAGTAAAATTGTGAATTTACCAATGAGCTTCGTTGAGAAAATAATGAACTTAGCCTACAAAATTGGGGCAAGTCCTTTTTCTCCATATCATTCTCTAATGTATGGTAGAAGTCTATATTTTGATATAAGCAAAATTAATAAAGAACTAAATTTTCAGCCAAAATATTCTTCTGACAAAGCAATTTTAGAATCTTATAATGATTTTTTATTAGGAAAAGATTTAATAAACGGCTCACTGCATCAAAAAAAAATTGCAAATAAAAAGTTAGCTAGATTTGTTCCTTTTTTTTTAAAGATTTTATAAATTCGAGTATATTTCTATATGCTAAAAGCATAATTGTTCCTTGAGGGTTTTGAAGTAACGGAGTACTAATCAAACTTGAATCGTTAATGAATATTTGATCGCAATTCTTTATTTTACCAAAAGAATCAACATAACAAAATTTTTTTTCTCCCATTTCAATTTTACCTAATATATGAACAGAAGAAAATTTATAGCTTTCAATTTTATTAATATTATCAATAATTTCTTTAAAATTATGTGAGTAAACTTTTATTTTTTCTTTATTCAATAAATAAATATAATCTGCGCCGCCAAAAAATAAAATTTTACAAAGTGTTTTTAAAGCAAATTTAATTTTCTTTAACTCTTTTTTTTCAATCTTATAGCTATAAATAAATTTATTAATCAAAGGTATTTTTATAATTTGTCCAAACCCGAAGCTAAATGTTGAGTGATATACTGACATTTTCCTCCAGTTTTTTTTTACGTCATTAAGAATTTTTTTATCATCTAAAACTGATATTTCTAAAAATTGTTTTCCACTTGATGCTTCTCCAAGGATAAAATTAGGATAATATTTTGTTATTTGGAAAGAATGAACATCATCACCTTCTTTTTGCACCTCCCTTTTGAATTTTGGCATAACTTTAATCATTGGATGTAGTTTAAATTTATTAAAATTAGTATTATTTGAAAAATTGCTATTAATAAGTAATTCTTGAGTATTTTTAGCGCCTAAACATAAAAAAAGATATTTACAGGTGAACTTATTTTGATCATTAATTTCTACAACCCAGGACTTTTCATGATTTTTATAAATTTTTTTTACCTTTGAATTTACTAAAACATCACCATTATATTTGATAAAATCTTTTAATATAGTTTCTGTCATAGAACTTTTTTTAAAAATCCCATATTTTATACTAGCAAGTCTAGGAATATTTTTTGCATTTGCTTTTGCTATTTTAGATCCCATGCAAAATTCTTTATAAGAACTGTTAACGTTTTTACTAATTATTTTATTAACAGGAATATTTTTTAATAAATCTTTATTAATTTTATTCAATAAATTAAGATCTAATTTTTTAATTCCATTATTTTTTTTCCATGAATTAAAAAATTCTTTTTTAGGAAAATGATATAATCCACTATTTATTTCACTTCCCCCACCAAGACATTTTCCAGAAGAAAAGTTAATTTGGTTTGGAAAAATAGTAGTTAGAATACCAGCATTGTCCCATTTTTTTATAAATTCATCTCCAGGATGTTTTTTTTTAGAAATTTCATAATAAGAACCTTGTTCTATTAATAAAGAATCTCCAAAATTTTTTTGTAACTCTAAAGCAGTAATACTTCCAGCTGGTCCACTTCCGATTATAATAAACTTAAATTTTTTTTTTTTTATATTTTTATTTAATTTAATTTTTTTAATATTTTCGTTGTTTCTTGATTGTATTAAGTACAAGGCCAAAAGCAATTCATCAACAATCTTAACTAAAAATTTAAAAATAAAATTCAATAAGAAAATTTTTTTTTTTTTATTTTTCAATTGATAAAAATTTTTTAAATAAAAAAATTTAGAAATAAAATTTATTATAAATATAAATAAAATTATTATTATTTTGGGTAAAAAGTCTATTTTTTTAAAGTGTACAAATGATTTCTTTAAGTAAAATTCTTTAATTTTATTTTGAAATAAATTTTCATAAATAAATTTAGTATAATTATAATAGTTTGAATAAAATATGTTTTTTTTTGGTGCATTTATTTTAAACACGATTTATAATAACTTTATAAGTTTAACTTATTATGAGCAATGATAGATTATTTTAGATTTGATTATAAAATAAGATTTATATTATCATTAATTTCAATTTTTTTTGTAATTTTCATTTCTTACCATCATGAATTTTGGAGAGATGAAGGTCATATGATAAATATGGCGATAGCTATCGATTTTAGCGAATTGCTTAGAGAGGCAAGATATGAGGGTTTTTTTCCAATACATCAAATACTGCTAAAAATCATTTTTTTTTTTACAGAAAATAAAGAGTTTTCTCTTAAATTTTTAACAATTAGCTTTTATATTACAACAACTATAATTCTTTTTAAATATTCTGAAATTAATAATTACATTTTTTTTTTAATTTTATTATCTTATCCTATTTTTTTTGAATATTCAGTCTTAACAAAACACTATGGCTTCTTAGTTCCGTCGATCATTTATTTAATTTTTGAAAAAGAAAAAAAAATTGGTACCCTTATTTTTAATATAATATTTTTATGTTCAACTGGAATTTTCGGAATAATCATTTCGTTTTCTTACTGTATTACTAATTTTAATTTTTTTTATAAATTATTGAAGAAAAAATTTTTGTTAATTTTCTTTTTTTTATTATTGTGCACTTACTTTAGTTGGTTTTTATTACCAGTATATGATAGGTTATGGAATCCTATTAGAATTCCAGATTTTAAAATTATTTTTGAAGTTATTTCTAAATTATTTTTATCTATATTCTATGTCCCTCATTATTTTTCTAATAATTTTAGTATTAGCGGTCATTTTGTTTTATTTTTTTTTCTAACTTTAAGCATAATATTTATTCTATTAATTTTTTTAAACTTCTTTAACAAAAGAAATATTTTAATAAATTCAAATTTTTATTTAGTAACAAATTTTTTATTTGTTTTATTTTTTTTAATTACCACTCATCATACATGGAGACATTATTATATTTTTTCAATTTTTTCTTATTTTTTTGCCGCAAAATTAATATCCTTAGAAAAAAAAGAGAAGGGTAGTTCCCTAAATCATATCAATAAAAGAGATCAGTGGTTTCAATATACTCTTACAAAATTTTTTACATTTACTCTTATAATCTCATGTTTAGGTAATTTTTTAATTTCTTCAGGAGATGTGAAGTTTAATTTCAGTAATTCAAAAAATTTATCAGCACATCTTAAATTCAAAAAGATTAGTTGTAGTGATGTTTTAACATATCCTGGTTACGCTGTTAGTTCATGGACTGTTTATTATAATGAAGAGTGTAAAAATTTTTTTTTAGAAAATTATAAGCAGAACAGTTTTTATAGTTTAAAAGGTGTCGATAGACACCCTAGTCATTACTTTAAGTATTATGAAGATTTAATTTTATCGAGTAACAAAAATTATTTAGTACTTTTGTGTCAAGAAAATTGCAATCAAGAGCGTATAGATTTAATAAAAATTATAAAAATAAGAGAAACTGATATGAGAATTTTTAATGAACCTTTTTTAAGAAATAATTATAATGAAAAATTTATACTTGCTAAATTAAGATGATAGCTCAATTGGCTTGATTTATGCACTGAAAAATTTTTTTTGATACAAATTACATGTTAAAGTTGTTAGTTATATAATATAAATTTTTTTCAGATTTTTTATAATAACTCAATTCTCAATGACGAATAAAATATCAAACTTTATTCAGGTCGAGACAGCAGCAGGATTTGCCGAGCTTGCTGTAAAAGAGGAAATACCTGATCAATATGTTTTTGATGTTTTAAAAAAATGTCTACAGAACAAATCATCAGAGCAAAAAAAAATTCTTGAAGTTATGCTAAGTTCTTATGATAAGAAATTAAACAATATTAATAATTTTTCTGAAATTGATTTTTTATTAAATAAAAACGAAAAATATGAATTGTATAATTTTAAAAATGACCCACTTAAATCCTTAAGATATCTTGTTTATAGATATAAATATGTCGTTTATCCAAGATTAAGAAAGATAGATGTCTATCCTCCATGCGTACAAATTGAGCCAGCTTCAATTTGTAATTATAGATGCGTGATGTGTTATCAGTCAGACCCAACTTTTTCTGAGAAAAAGAATAATTTTATGGGTTATATGAGTCTTGATTTATTTAAGAAGATTGTGGATGAAATAGAAGGGCATGTTGAGGCCTTAACTTTGGCCTCTAGAGGAGAGCCAACTTTAAATTTAAAATTTATTGATTTCTTAAAATATTGTAAAAATAAATTTTTAGCACTAAAGATTAATACAAACCTATCAACATTAAATGAGAATTTAGCTAGAGCCTTTTTTGAAAATGAAGTTCAAACATTAGTTGTATCAGCAGATTCAGCCACCAAAGAAGGTTATGAAAAAATTAGAGTAAAAGGTAATTTTGATAAAATATTAAAAAATTTAGAATTATTAAAAAAAATTAAAAATGAATATCCAGAAAGCAATTGTTCTATTAGAGTTTCCGGCGTAAAATTAAGTGATGATCAAGATTTCGAACTAATGAAAGATATATATGGAAAGTATTGCGATTCAATTGCTTTTGTTGATTATTTGCCGTGGGAAAGTTCTTATGAGAATTCTGTAAATGAAATAATGGACCCATGCACAGACCTTTGGAAAAGAATATTCGTTTGGTATGATGGAAAAATTAATCCATGCGACTATGATTACAAGTCAACTTTGAGCAAACATAATTATAATAGCACTTCAATAAAAGAATCTTGGAATTCAATTTATTATAATGAGTTGAGATCAATGCATTTAAAAAGAAACAGAAGATTGATTTCTCCATGCAACAGATGCACTAATACTTAGTAAATGATAGCCGGTGTAATAGGATATAGAAATCATAGCGCTAGAATTATAAATTTTATAAAAAAAAATTCAGCTATAAAAAAAATAATTGTATTTAATTACAGAAAAAATTTCATCAAACTATTTGATAAAAAAAATAAAACTAATTTTGTTAATAAATTAAACCAATTAAATTCTTGCAATCTAATTTTCATTACATCCCCGTCTAAAACCCATGTTAAGTATATAAAATATTTTCATAACAAATATATTTTTTGTGAAAAAACTGCAGGAATTTCAAAAAAAGATTATCTTTATTTAAAAGCATTAAAAAAAAGAAATATTAATAAAATTTATATAAATTATAATATTTTATTAAGTAGATTATTTATTTTTTTATCAAATTTTATAAAGAAAAAAAAATATGGCAAAATTATAAATTTATCAATAAACGATTGTAATGGCTTAGCCTTTAAAAAGAATTTAATAAATAATTGGAGATTTTCTTCAAAAAGTATATTTGAAAATATTTCAGGAAATGTAGGTAGTCATTATGTTAATTTGTTTTTAAATTTATTTGGCAAAATTAAGAGTAGTAAAATTTTTATATCTTCAGTTAAAAAAAATAGGGACAACGCTAAAATTTATCTAGAAAATAATAATAGTATAAAAGCTAATTATTTTTTAAGTTATAGCTCACCTTTGCATTTTGAAATTTCATGTTTTAAGACAAATGGAATTTTTAAATTTATTAATAATAAAATTTTAATTTATCATCCAAGAGATAATTTTAATAATAAAGGTTATTTTATCAAACCGAAACTAAATAAGACTATTAACCTAAATTATGAAAAAGATTATTTGTACTCTTTAAAGAAATCTGTAGATTCTTTTATATATAATTCAAGAAATAAAAAAAAATTTAAAAATAATAATTTTGATAACGCTATAGATACATTAAAGTTTTTTTTATGAAATCTCTAAATTATTGGAAAAAAGCTATAAAGATTATACCGGGTGGCAACGGCCTTTTATCTAAAAGACCCAATAGATTTTTACCAGAAGGTTGGCCGACTTATTATCTTAAAGCCAAAGGAATATCTATTTGGGATTTGAATTCAAAAAAATATATTGATTTTAGTACTATGGGTGTTGGTAGCGCGATACTAGGTTACGCTAATTCTAAAATAGATTCTTCGGTTGTGAAATATTTGAGGAAAGGAGTAAATACAACTTTAAACTGTCCTGAGGAATATTTTTTAGCTAGAGAACTTTTGAAGTATGATAGATTTGCCCAGCAAGTTAAATTTGCTAGAGGAGGTGGGGAAGCAATGTCCCTTGCAATTAGGATAGTTCGTTCCTCTTCTAAAAATACAAAAATTGCATTTGCAGGATATCACGGTTGGCACGATTGGTATTTGGCAGCAAATTTAAAAAAAAAATCTAATCTTAATAATCACCTTCTAAAAAATCTTGATCCAATAGGCATTCCAAAGGGTTTAAAAAATACCATTGTGCCATTTAAATTTAACAATTCAGCTGAAATTGAGGGTATTTGTAAGAAAAATAAACTTTCAGCGATAATAATAGAGGGTGCAAGAAATGAATATCCTACAAAAGAATTTGTTAAAAAAATCAATTATTTAAAAAAAAAATATAAATTATGTTTAGTAATTGATGAAATTACTTCTGGCTGGAGAGAGAGAAACGGAGGAGTTTATAAAAAGGTTGGACTGAAGCCTGATTTAGTTATTTATGGAAAAGCTCTTGGTAATGGATATGCTATTTCTGCAGTAGTTGGAAAAAGAAAGTATATGAATAATTCTCAGGAAACTTTCATTAGTAGCACAGCGTGGACAGAAAGAATTGGTTTCATATCGGCTTTATCAACAATCAAATTTTTTACAAAACATAAAGTAGGTAAAATAATAAATAAAAATGGAAAATATATTCAAGATGGATGGAGAACTATAGCAAAAAAAAATAATTTGCTAATTACTACTAATAAATTTTTACCAATGCCATCATTTTCATTTAAATATGGTAAACTTAATGAAAAATTACATACTTTTTTTACGGAATTAATGTTGAAACGAAATTATTTAGCAACAAATAGTATGTCAGTTACTTTTGCTCATACAAGAAAAGAAATAGATAAGTATATAAAAAAATGCGATGAAGTATTTCAAATAATATCAAATGATATTAAAAATAAAAAAATAAATTTAAAAAGTAAGGTACGAGTTTTAACTTATCAAAAAATTTAACCTTTTATTGAGTGTCCTCCATCAATTACAAAATCATGTCCATTAAAATAATTAGATTTGTCATCTAATAAATAATTTAAAACGTTAACAATTTCTAAAGGTTCAGCAAGTCTTTTTGACGGGTTAATAGAAGAATATTTTTTTATAAATTTTTTGTTTTGCACTTTTTTATTAAAAATGCCGCCAGGAGAAATAGAGTTAACTCTTACGTTGTAAGGGGACATGTAATTTGCAAAATATTTTGTAAGGTGGACTAATCCTGCTTTAGACGCGCCATAAGTTTCTGATGATTTTCTATCTCCCTTATTATACAATTTAAAATTAGGTGTAATTGTTCCATACATAGAAGCGATATTAATGATTTTCCCATTTAATTGTTTTTTAAAAAAATTTGTAAATACAAATTTAGATAAAACAATAGGTGCAATTAAATTCGTATTTACCATGTTATAAATTTCATTAATTGATCTATTTTCAAAACTTGAAAAATGTTGAGCTGCAGCACAATTTATCAAGACATCTATTTTTTTTATTTTCCTCTTTATTCTGTTCAGGACAATATTTACTTTATTTAAAGTATTAAAATTAACTTGATAATAATTTTTTTTTTTTAATTTTATTTTATCCAAGCAAAACACCGTATAATCATTCTTTACAAGTTCATCAAAAAAGAACTTTCCTAAAAAGCCTTCTGAACCAGTTAAAATTGCAACTTTATTATTTTTTTTCATTTTTTAAAAATTTTTTGTCAAGAATATATGATTTTTTCCAGCCCTGATTTCTCTTAATATATTTTTGATAAGAAATAATCTTAGGATTTTTTTTTACATATTCAACTAATTCGTTCATAGTGATATTAATAAGTTTTTTTTTACCAAATATATCTAATAATTTACAAAATAATTTAAAATCTTTTTTATAATCAATTGTAAATCGCAAATAAGATATATCTTTTTTTAAATTTTTTTTCTTCAGCTTAAATTTTTTACTTTTCCACATGTATATTGTTACATGTTCAGTTTCAGAGGGTAATGTGGCATTTTTAAAAGTTTTCTCTAAAGCGTTAAATGTAAATATTTCTATATCCATGCCATCAGGATAGGTGCATGGTAAAGGATAAGAGTTGGCGTAATAATCTACTTTTTTATTAAAAGATTTTATCATTTCATCAATTATTCGGTAATCAACTAAAGGGCAGTCAGATGTAATTCTAACAATATTTTTCACTTTATTTTTCTTGGCTGCTAAATAATATCTTTTAAGAACATTATTTTCATCTCCTCTAAAATATTTTACTTTTTTTTTTTTACAAAAGTTAATTATTTTATTATCAATTTTTTTTTTAGTAGTGGCGATAATTATGTCATTTAAATATTTAGATTTTTTTAATCTTTTAATTAAAAAATCTAAAGGAGATGTTTTTTTATATTGTAGCAATATTTTTTTAGGAAGACGCGTAGAACTCATTCTTGCTTGAATAATTGCTGAAAATGACATTTTTTTTAGAAATTAATTATTTTATTTTTTATTTGTGTATATAGTAGTATAAAAATTTTTATCAAATGAAAGATATTTTAGCTAATATCAAAAAATTAAAAGATATTAAAAAAAGTAATAAAAAAATTAGCTGTGTTTTTATCGGCAATACAGCGCAGAAAGAAAAAAATTCATATTATATTACTCCAATAAGGGGCAATAATAATTTTATTTTTTTTAGCATCATTATTTATAGCAATATTATTGCAAAAAAAATTACCAAATTATTAGATGGAAATGTTGATTTTATTTTTGTTGATATAGAAAAAAAAATCCAGACGTCAGCGAAAAATTTAAGAAAAAATGAAATAATTAATATTGAAAGAACGGTTAAAGATATTGTAAAAAAAACTAAGTTGAGAGTCTACAAAGCAAATGATCTCACAATTTTAGCTGCCGAAACTCTTATTAATTACTATTATTTAAAAGATCAAAGAGGGATCGGCGGAAAAAAAATAGCAATTATTGGAGCGGGTAATTTAGGATTTAAGTTAGCTCTAAAATTATTAGAATCAGGAGCTATTACACATTTATTCAGGCGAAATAAATTTTATTTAAAAAATTTAGTCAAATCTTTAAATATAATTAAGCCAAAAGGAACATTGTCTAGCGCTTATTATTTACGTAATATTCCTGACAACTTAAACAATTTCGATGTTATAATTGGCTGTTCCGATACTAAAGATGTTATAAAAGTTAAAAATGTTAAAAATATAGTTAATAAAAAACTTTTAATTGATCTTGGAAAAGGAACATTTTCTGAAGAATCTATTAATAATTTATTAAAAAAAAACATATACATCTACAGACTGGACATCACTTCTTCATATTTGTCCTTTTTGGAAAATACTCTTTTTACTGAAAAGATTTATGGAAATTTAGTTTATATAAATAAAATTAAAGAATTTACCTTTGTTTCCCAAGGCATATTAGGACGCACAAACGACATTATTGTAGATAATCCTCGGTATCCCAAAAAAATTTTTGGTGTATGTGATGGTAAAGGTAATCTAAAAAGATGTGGTATAAATAAAAAAAAAAAAATTATTAAAAATATTTTCCAAAAAACAGGTTTTAAAATAATTTATGATTAAGAAAAATAAAGTAATTGTACTTGGTGCAGGTCCCGTTGGTTTAGTTACGTCATGGCTATTAGCAGAAAAAAATTGGGATGTTAAACTTTATGAGATGAAAGATATTGTCGGAGGTATGTGCAGAACTTGGAAATGGAAAGATTTTTATGTTGATACTGGGCCTCATATTTTTCATACTGATAACAAAAATTTATGGAAATTTTGGAAAAAAGTATTTGGAAATAGTCTTATCGAAGGTAAGTATTTTGCAAAAAATGCAATATGCAATGATAATATAAATTATATAGATTATCCAATTTCAAAAAGTTCTTTTTCAAATTTTTCATATAAACAAAAAAATAAAATTTTATCTGAATTAGAATATATAAATAAAAATCCAAAAAAAGACTCAAGAAATTTTGCACAACACATAAAAAATCAATTAGGAGAAACTTTGCAATCTTTGTTTTTTAAAGATTATCCCGAAAAAGTCTGGGGAATAAGTGTTAATGAAATGACAGCTGAGTGGGCACCCAAAAGAATAAGATTAACTGAGAATACAGAACCCTTTTTTAACAAAGAACGAACAGGAGTTGGTAAATTAGGAACTGGACAGCTTTATGAGATTATAAAGAAAAAATTTTTATCAGAAGGAGGCAAGATTTTTCTAAAACATAAAATAATTGGTTTAGATTTTTCAGATAATTTAATTAAATCCATAGAATTTGAGAGTAAAAAAATTAAGGTTGATGCAGATACGACTATAATTTCAACTTTACCATTGACTTATACCGCGAGACTTTTGGGATATAATAGTAATTTGAAATTTAGAGGTATTAGATCTGTTTATGTGGCACTAAATCAAGAAAGGTGTTTTAAAAAAAATATAAACTGGATCTATTTTTCGGACAAAAAATTTATTTTTAATAGAATTTCCGAACCCAAGTCTATGTCAAAATATTTATGCCCAAAAAATAAAACTTATTTATGTTTAGAAATTTGTTATTCAAAAAACGATAATCTTGATAAAATGGATTTTGGCGAACTCTCGAAGATAGTAATAGCTGATCTAGTAAAAACAAAATTAGTAGAAAAAAATAATATTATCGATATTTCAGAAAATAAAGAAGATTTTGTTTACCCAGTTCAATTCGTAGACTATAAATATGAACTTTCAAAAACAAAGCAGTATGTTTCAAAATATAATCAGATTTTTTCTCTTGGAACAGGTGGTGACTTTAATTATGCTGATAGCCAGATACTTTTTCACAAGTCAATGGATTTAGTAGATATTTTAACTAGTAAAAACTCAAGAATAACAAATGAAAAAAAAGAAATTATGGTTAATAATTTAAATAATGTAGTGATGCTCGGCAAAAAAATTGTCGGTCATAATTATCCTGTTTATGTAATAGCAGAGGCAGGATTAAATCATAATGGAAGTTTAGAGATTGCAAAAAAACTTATAGATCAAGCAGTTGAATGCGGATGCGATGCAATAAAATTCCAATCCTTTGAAAAAAACTCCAGAGTTTCTTCTTTAGTAAAAAGTGCAAATTATGCTGAAAAAGCAGACGGTCTTCAAGAAGATATGAATCAAATGTTTAACAGGTTAAGATTAGATAAAAATTTTCATAAAGAACTTTTTAAATATGCTAAGTTTAAAAAAATTGAAATTTTTTCCACGCCGTTTGATGAAAGCAGTGTTGATTTTTTAGAAAAACTAAAAGTAAACTTTTATAAAATAGCTTCTGTTGATGCAGTAAACTTACCTTTGATAAAAAAAATAGGAAACACCGGAAAACCCTTAATACTTTCTACAGGGATGACAAACATTTCAATAGTTGAAGATGCAGTTAATGCTTTTATTGAAACTGGTAATAAAAATTTAATTATTTTACATTGTTTATCTAGCTATCCGGCCAATGAACAAGAAATGAACTTAAAAGCTATAAATACTTTAAAGAGTCTTTATAATATTCCAGTAGGTTTATCAGATCATTTTCCTGGAATAGAAGTGTCCTTAATGTCAATAGGATTAGGTGCAAATATAATTGAAAGGCATTTTACTTTAGACAAAAAATTCGAAGGCCCTGATCATATTTTGTCATCAGAACCAAGGGAAATGAAGCAATTGGTTTATTTTGCTAAAATGAGTAATAAAATTATTGGGGACGGAAAAAAAATAATTCAACCTAGCGAGTATGAAGTGATAAATAGTCAGAGAAAGTCAATTTATGCAAAAAAAAATATTAAAAAAGGTGAAAAATTTGCAAAAAGCAATATTTGCGTAAAAGGACCAGCAGGGGGAATTTTGCCAAAATATTTGGAATTGATTATTGGAAAGAAATCTTCAAAAATAATTAAGGCAGATTTTCCTATAACTTGGGCGGATTTTTAAAATTTTCGATTTATTGACTAATTACTTTTATAAGTTTTTTTCTATACTCTGAATTTTCATTTTTTTTTATAAGTTTAATATAATTTTTTTTGCTTATATATCCCTCTGACAAAGCAATATTTTCTATTAATCCGATTTTTTGTAATTGCTCCTGTTCGATTATCTTTATAAAAGTAGAAGCTTTTAGCAAGTCATCAAATGTTCCAGTGTCAAACCATGTAACGCCTCTATTTAATTTTACTTCTTTGCATTTATTGGAGTTAATATACTTATTTAATACATCAGTAATTTCAAATTCTTTCCTTTTCGATTTTTTTATAGAATTGATTTTATTAATTAAGTTTTTTTTAAAAATATATAAACCAACAATTATTCTAGATGAATAAAATTTTTTCGGTTTTTCATGTATTTTATAAATTTTATTTTTTTTGTATTCAACAACTCCAAAATTTTTATAATTAGAAGTTGAGTAAGAAAATATTGTGCATTCAGAATTATAATTGGATGTTAAAACTTTAATAAGATTATTGCCATAAAATATATTATCACCTAATAATACCATTATTTTATTGTTTGCTATAAAATCTTGGCAAGTTTTAATTGCTCCAGCAATGCCATCAGATTTTTTTTGAATGTAATAAGAAATTTGAATTCCAAGATCAAGTCCGCTTCCTAATAAATCAAAAAAGTCTTTTTTATCTTTTTCATTACAGACTATCGCTATGTCTTTTATTCCACTTAGCATTGCTAGCGACAAAGGATAATAAATCATTGGTTTGTCATAAATTGATAGCAGATGTTTATTTATTATTTTTGTTTGAGGGTAAAGTCTTGTTCCTTTACCACCAGCTAAAATTATTGCCCTCATATAATTAATTTTAATTTTTTTGGATTAAACCAATTCTTTGCCCTTGATATTTTTTTTCACAATGATCTAACCAATCTCCATTATTAATGTACCATAAAACTGTTTTTTTTATCTCAGATTTAAAATTTAAACTATTTTTAAATCCTTGTTTTTTTATTTTATTAGAGTTGAGTAAATATGTTAAATCATGTCCAGGTCTGTCTTTTACAAACTGATAATTATTTTTTTTTATTTTTTTAAATTTATAAAAAATTTTCTCTAATATTTTGAATAATTTAAAATTACTAATTCTTTTGTTTGATCCAATGTTATAAATTTCACCTTTTTTACCGTTATGCATTAAGAAATTTAAAGCTTTACAAGTATGTTCAACGTAGATCCATTCTCTAATATTTTTTCCTTTGCCATAAATATCAATTTTTTCATTTTTTATAAATTTTGAAATAATGTTTGGTATATATTTTTCTGAAAATTGATAGGGACCAAAATTATTACAGGCTCTAGCTATAACAATAGGCAAACCAAAAGTTTTTACAAATGATCTAGATATTAAATCTGCCGATGCTTTTGATGCCGAATATGGTGAGTTTGGATTTAATTTTTTAAACTCATCAGATGGAATTTTTACCGATCCGTACACCTCATCTGTAGATAAATAAATTATTTTTTTTAAATAAGATTTTTTTTGATTATTGATTTTAAGCAAAACAGAATAAAGGGATGTAGTTGATAATATATTTTCATTTATAAATTCTAAAGGATTTTCTATAGAACGGTCAACGTGTGAATTAGCTGCTAAATGAAATATATAATTAGGTTTTATTTTTTTTACAATTGTGTTTAATTTTTTAAAATCTGAAATATTAACTTTTATATTAAAATAATTTTTGTTCTTAATTTTTTTTATTTTTTCAGGTACAGAAGAATATTTAATACAATCTAAATTATATATCTTTAAGTTCTTAAATTGTAAAAAATAATTGATTAGGTTAGTTCCTATAAAGCCAGATCCACCTGTAACTAAAATTGAATGAGTTTTCATATTAATTAATTGCTTATGTTTATACTTTAAGAGAATTGTTTAAATATTATTTCATTATATAGTTTTATATTAATAAATTAAACTAATTGTATATAAAGTTCGAACTGATGTTAAAAAATTTAAATAAAAAAAACATATATTATTCAGTATTTAGTATTTTTTCTTTTCTTGAAAAAAAGAGACAAAATCAGTTCATATTAGTTATTTTTTTTAGTTTTTTTGCTTCCTTTTTAGAGGTTGCTAGCTTAGGAGTTTTGGTTCCCTTTTTAAAAATTGTTTTAGATAACTCTATATCTAATTTTGTTAATGAAGATTTATTTTATATAAAAAAAATATTTAACATTAATACTTTAAAAGAATTTATAGTTTTTTTTTCGATAATATTTATTTTTTTTTCGCTACTTTCAGGTTTTTTTAGAATATATCTTTTGTCATACATAATTAAATTAGCTAATTTATCAAGCGCAGATATTGGAATTGAA